>JRYJ01000014.1_pt1 | contig 53953 bp, 56 predicted proteins | sample 235371 | NCBI WGS metagenome assembly JRYJ01 (sample SAMN03074219, study PRJNA261477) | activated sludge metagenome | biome: Wastewater Treatment Plant; feature: Wastewater; material: Activated sludge; isolation source: activated biomass of a wastewater treatment plant treating hydrocarbon... ... | reverse complement strand
GGGAGCGAGCTTCTTCAGGGTGCCGGTCAGGACTTCGTTGTCGGGATGCTGGGCGGCGGCGGTGCGCAGCAGGCGCAAGGCCTCGTCACGGCGGCCGAGGGTCCACAGCACTTCGCCGAGGTGGGCGGCGATTTCCGGGTCGGCCTTGAGGCCGTAGGCCTTCTCCAGGGTCTGGCGGGCGTCTTCGAGCTTGCCCTGGCGGTAGAGCACCCAGCCCATGCTGTCCATGATGAAGGGGTCGTTGGGGGCCAGGGCGACCGCCTTGCGCAGGAGTTCGTAGGCTTCCGGCAGGCGCACGTTGCGGTCCGCCCAGGAGTAGCCGAGGGCGTTGAGGCCGTGGGCGTGGTCGGGTTTGAGGGAAAGCAGGTGCTTGAGGTGGGCTTCGAGGACTTCGGGCTTGCCCAGGCGCTCGGCGAGGAGGGCGGCATCGTAGAGGAGGTCGGTGTTGTCTGGCTCCTTCCTGATGGCGCCTTCGAGCAGGGCGTAGGCCTCGGCGGTGCGATTGGCGTCGCGCAGCAGTTGCGATTCGGCGAGCGTCAACTGGGTGCGCTCGGCGTCGTTGCGCCCGGGGGTTTCGCGGATCAACTGGCGGGCCTCCTCCGGGTGTCCGAGCTGGACCAGGAGCTGGGCCGCCCGGGCCCGGGCGGCGATGAACTGCTCGCCGGGGGTGACCGCGCGATAGTGCTCCAGCGCGGCTTCGCGGTTCTTCAATTCCTCCTCGATCTGGCCGAGGAAGAAATGCACCGTGCCCTTGTCCGGGAAGTCGCCCTTGAGGAGTTTTTCCAGCTGCGTCTTGCCGGTGGCGGTATCGCCCTGCTGCAGGGCCAGCATGGCCACCGGGTAGATCACCTCCGGGTTGTCCGGGTGATCCTGCAGCAACTGGTTGAAATGGCGGCGGGACTCGTCGTAGCGTTTTTCCGCGATGAGCATGCGGGCCAGCGCCAGGCGGGCGTCCTTGGCGGCCGGGTTGGCGGCGACGAAGCCGGCCAGGAAATCGATGGCGTCGGGGATGGACTGGCGGGCCAGCAGCTGGGTCTTGACCAGGGCCGCCATCTCCCAGTCCGGCCGCAGGTCCAGCGCCCGGTTCGCCTCCGTCATGGCGCGCAGGGTATCGCCGGCGTTGGCGGCGGCGGTGGCCATGGCGAAGTGGGCCTCGGCCATGCCCTGGTACGGCGCGGCGACCTGGTCCACCAGCCGCTGCACGGTCTGCTTGTCCGGGTGGCGGGCCAGCATGCGGTTGAGGCGCAGCAGGTTGTCGCCCAGGTTGGCCTTGTCCTGCTCCAGGAGCACGCTGATCTCGGGCGCCAGTTCGTCGATGCGGTTGAGCAGGATCAGGGTCGAGGACACCGTCTGGCGGGCGCGCTGGCTGTCCGGTTCCACCTGGATCCACAGGCGGCCGAGTTCGAGGGCCAGCTCGAACTGGCGGGCGAAGAGGGCGATTTCGGTGGCGCGGGCGAGTACCTTGGGGTCCCGGGTGCGCCGGGCCAGGTCGGCGTAGGCGGTGGCCGCCAGTTCGTTCTCGCCCCGCTGCAGGGCGAGTTCGCCGACGATGACCTGGAAGACCGTGCGCCCGAGGACATCGGCGGATCTTTCCTGCTCGCTCACCGACGCTGGCGGCGGGGCGGCGCGTCGGGCCTGCTTGGCGGCGGACTCGCCGGCGGCGTGGACGGGGGCGGCGAAGATTAGGGCGAGGGCGGCGGCGAGGAGGGTGCGGGACATGAACTGCTTTCGTTGGGGGCGGTGCGGCCGGAGCGCATAGAATCGCACAATTCTTGGATGTTATTGAGGTTTGGCGGGAGGGACAAGATGCCGGAATTGCCCGAGGTGGAGGTTTGTCGGCAGGGGCTGGCGCCGGCCCTGGCGGGGTGTACCGTCCGCGGCGTGGCGGTGCGGCAGGGTCGCCTGCGCGCCGAGGTGCCGGCGGACCTGGGGCAATGCCTGACGGGATGCCGCATCGCCGGCATCGGCCGTCGGGGCAAGTATCTCCTTTTCGACTGCCAGCGGGAGGGGGGCGGCGGCTGGCTCATCGTCCACCTGGGCATGACCGGCAACCTGCGCCTGGTGGCGCCAGGAACGCCCCCGGGCAGCCACGACCATGTCGATTTCGTTTTCGACGGCCGGTTGCTGCGCTATTCCGATCCCCGCCGTTTCGGCCTGGTGGACTGGTTCGCCGGCCCCGACCCCGCGGCTCACCCCCTCCTCGCCGGCCTCGGCGTCGAGCCTCTTTCCCCGGAATTCACCGGTGCCTGGCTGCACGGGCAACTGCAGCGGCGCAGCGCCCCGGTCAAGACGGTGCTGATGGATGCCCACCTCCTGGTCGGGGTGGGCAACATCTATGCCTCCGAAAGCCTCTTCCGGGCGGGCATTTCTCCCCTGCGGGCGGCCAGCCGCATCAGCCGGCGCCGTTGCGACGCCTTGGCCGCCGCCATCCGCGAAACCCTGGCCGATGCCATCGCCGCCGGCGGCAGCAGCATCCGCGACTACGTCCATAGCGATGGCGGCAGCGGCTATTTCCAGATCAGCTGCGCCGTTTACGACCGCGCCGGCGAGCCCTGCCGCCGCTGTGGCGGCGTGGTCAGGAGCGTGCGGCAGGGGGGGCGGTCCACCTTCTATTGCCCATCCTGTCAGCGTTGATCGGACACAATTTCACGTTGTCCCTGAAAAATCCATTCCAATGGCCTGAAATCGTTCAGGCCTGTGCTAAATTGACAATTTCGGTCCCACCCTACGGAGTGTGTCATGTCGCTCGGTCACCAGTTTGCCGCCTATAGCGATTGGCGTTCCCGCCTGTCCAACGGCATCAGCCGCTTCCAGAACTGGCTCGAAGAAAACGAACTGACGGACGGGCAGACGGAGCTGCGCCTGGTCCAGCTCCAGGAGCGCCTGCGGGAAGACCGCCTGAACGTGGCCTTCGTCGCCGAGTTCTCCCGGGGCAAGTCCGAGCTCATCAACGCCATCTTCTTCGCCGACTATGGCAACCGCATGCTGCCGTCCTCGGCCGGGCGCACCACCATGTGCCCCACCGAACTCTTTTTCGACGCCGGCAAGCCCCCGTGCATCGAACTCCTGCCCATCGAGACCCGGGGTTCCACTGCCACCCTCACCGAATACCGAAAATATCCCGAGGAATGGCACGTGGTGCCCCTCGACGTGGCGTCGGCCGAGGCCATGCAGGACGCCCTGCGCCACGTCAGCGAAACCACCCGGGTGGTGCCGGAGGAGGCGCGCAAGCTGGGCTTCGAGGTCGGTGAGGCCGAAGCCGACGCCTACCGCATCGGCGACGACGGCCAGGTGGAAATTCCCCGCTGGCGCCACGCCCTCATCAGTTTCCCCCACCCCCTGCTCAAGCAGGGCCTGGTCATCCTCGATACCCCGGGCCTCAACGCCATCGGCGCCGAGCCGGAACTGACCCTCTCCCTGCTTCCCAACGCCCACGCGGTGCTCTTCATCCTGGCGGCGGACACCGGCGTCACCCAGTCCGACCTCACCATCTGGAAGGAGCATATCGGCGAGGGCGGCGCCGGCCGGCGCGGGCGCATGGTGGTCCTCAACAAGATCGACGGCCTCTGGGACGAACTCAAGAGCGGCGAGGAAATCGAGGCGGAAATCCGGAAGCAGGTGGATTCCGTCGCCGGCATCCTCGATCTGCCCTCGCGCCAGGTGTTTCCGGTGTCGGCCCAGAAGGGGCTGGTGGCCAAGATCAACGGCGAGGCCGACCTCCTCGCCCGCAGCCGGTTGCCCCTCCTCGAGGCGGCCTTGTCCGAGGAACTCATTCCCGCCAAGCAGGACATCGTCCGCGACAACACCGAAGGCGAGTTCGGCGAAGTGCATCGCCGCGTGCGCGGACTCCTGGAATCCCGCCTGGCGGGGCTGCGGGAGCAGTTGTCCGAATTGACCGAGCTACGCGGCAAGAACCGGGGCGTGGTCGAGTACATGATGGGCAAGGTGCGGGCCGAGAAGGACGAATTCGAGGCTGGCCTTCAGCGTTACTACGCCGTGCGCAGCGTCTTCTCGACCCTGACCAACAAACTCTTCGGCCACCTGGGGCTGGACGCCCTGCGGCAATTGACCAAGAGCACCCGGGAAACCATGGTCGAGGCCAACTTCTCCAAGACCCTCTCCGGCGCCATGGCCCACTTCTTCGGCCAGTCCCGGGAAGCCCTCCGCAAATCCAGCGGCGAGGTGGCGGAAATCCTGGCCATGATGGATGCCATCTACAAGAAGTTCTCCGTCGAGCACGGTCTCAAGCTGGGGGCGCCGGTACCCTTCTCCCTGCTGCGCTACGAGAAGGAGATCGATCGCCTGGACCAGTGGTGCGGTACCCACCTCAATACCATGGCCAACCTGCTCACCCACGAGAAGCGCAACATCATCCACAAGTTCTTCGACGAGGTGGCGGTACTGGTGAAGAAGGCCTTCGAGCACGCCAACCGGGACGCCGAGGTGTGGCTGAAGGCGGTCATGGCGCCGATGGAAACCCAGGTGCGCGAGCATCAGATCCAGTTGAAGCGCCGGCTGGAGAGCATCAAGCGCATCCACCAGGCCACCGACACGCTGGAAGACCGCATCGCCGAACTGGAAAGCGTCGAGAAGGTGCTGCTCCAGCAGATTCAGGCGCTGGAATCCATGGCCGCCGACCTGCGCCAGTTGCTGGCGCCGGCCGAATCGGCGCTGCGGGCCGCCTGAGCCGGCCGCAGGCAACAAAAAACCCGCGCCTGGCGCGGGTTTTTTCATTCGGGCGGTGACGTTCAGGGCCGCTTGTTGCCCGTCAGCTTCTCGTACTTGACCCACAGCATCTCGGTGGTTTCCACGTGGCCGGGATCCTTGGGGATGCAGTCCACCGGGCAGACCTGCACGCACTGGGGTTCATCGTAGTGGCCGACGCATTCGGTGCACTTGTTGGGATCGATCTGGTAAATCTCCTCCCCTTGCGAAATGGCCTCGTTGGGGCATTCCGGTTCGCACACATCGCAGTTGATGCATTCGTCGGTGATCATCAGGGACATAGCCGCTCTTCCTCTCTCAATTGACTGAAGTTCTCGCCCGCAGGCGCTGTTCTACGCAGGGATGCACGAATTTGCTCACGTCGCCGCCCAGTCGCGCGATTTCACGCACCATGGTGGCGGAGATGAACATGTATTGCTCGCCCGGGGTCAGAAACACCGTTTCGACCTCGGGATAAAGGCTGCGGTTCATGCCCGCCATCTGGAATTCGTATTCGAAGTCGGAGACCGCCCGCAGGCCGCGCACGATGACCTTGGCCCCGCGTTCATGCACGAAGTTCATGAGGAGGGAATTGAACCCCACCACTTCCACGTTGGGCACGTCGGCGAGCACCTCCCGGGCGATGGCGACCCGTTCCTCCAGGTCGAAGGTGGGGCGCTTCGATGGGCTTTCGGCGATGGCCAGCACCACCCGTTCGAACAGGCGGGCGGCGCGCCGGACGAGATCCTCGTGGCCCCGGGTCATGGGGTCGAAGGTGCCCGGGTAGATGGCGATTCGATGGTCCAGCATTCAGCTCGGCTCCCGCCGCAACAGGTGGTAACGCACTTCGCCGGCCTTGCCGCGGCGCACGGTGCGCCAGTCGCCAAGGGCGTCGATTTCATGTTCTGCTTCGACGTAGATTGCCCCGTCTTCGTTCAATAAACGGGGCAAAAGAGGTTCCAGCTTGCCGATCCAGCCCTGTTTGTAGGGCGGATCGAGGAAGATCAAGTCGAATTTCCCCCCGGTCGAAGCCAAATATTGTAGCGCATCCCCGCGAACCAACTCCACCCTGCCCTCGGCATGGAGATTCCTGGCGTTTTCCGCCAGGGCGGCGAGCACTTTGGGTGACCTTTCCACCATTACCACCCGCCGGGCACCCCGGGAGGCGGCTTCGAAGCCGAGGGCGCCGCTGCCGGCGAAGGGGTCGAGGCAGTCCTGGCCTGCCAGCTCCTGACCCAGCCAGTTGAACAGGGTTTCCCGCACCCGGTCCGGCGTCGGCCGCAGACCCTCGCTGTCGGGGAAGCGCAGGAGCCGGCGGCGCCACTCGCCGCCAATGATGCGGACGGTGTTCAATCGGCGGCCACCAGCACGGTCACCAGATGCTCGGGGCGGACGTACCTGGCGAAGGCCTTCTTCACCTCCTCGGCGGTCACGGCCTGGACCTTCTCCTGGTAGCGGTCGAGGTAGTCCAGGGGCAGGCGGTAGAAGCCGACGGCGGCCACGTTGTCGAGGATCTTCTTGTTGCTGTCCAGCTTGAGGGGGAAGCTGCCCACCAGGTTGGCCTTGGCCGCCGCCAGTTCCTCGGCCGTCGGGCCTTCCTTGAGGAAGCCCTGGAGCACGCTCTGGGTCACCGCCAGCGCCTCCCTGGCCTGGCTGCGCTTGGTCTGCAGGCCGATCTGGAAGGGGCCCGCCTGGCGCAGGGGGGCGAAATAGCTATAGACGCTGTAGGCGAAGCCGCGCTTGTCGCGGACCTCCTTCATCAGGCGGGAGACGAAGCCGCCGCCGCCAAGGCTGTAGTTGCCCACCAGCAGCGGGAAGTAGTCCGGGTTGCCCCGTTCCACCGCCGGCAGGCCGACGTAGATGTGGGCCTGGGCGGCCGGGTGGACGATCTGCTGGCGGCCCTGGGGCGGCAGCTTGGGGGCGGCGGGCAGGGTCGGCGTTTGACCCTTGGGCAGGCCGGCGACGAGGGATTCCGCCAGGGCTTCGGCGTCGCTCCGGGAGAGGTCGCCGACGATGGTGACGGTGGCGTTGCCGGCGTTGTAGTAGCTGCGGTAGAAGGCTTCCACATCGCCGCGGCCGATGGCGGCGACGCTTTCCGGGCTTGCCTGGCGGCCGTAGGGGTGGCTGGGGTACATGGCTTGCCAGAAGGCCTTGCCGGCGATGGCGTCGGGGCGGGTCAGGGCGTCCTTGAGGCTCGCCGTGGTGCGGGCCTTTTCCCGCTCGAAGACGGCGGCGTCGAAGCGCGGCCGGTGCAGCACCAGGCGCAGGACGTCGAGGGCCTGCCCCCGCTTGTCGGGAGCGGAGAGGGTGCGCAGGGCGACGCTGGCGCGGTCGGTGTCGGCGCCGCCGGAAATCTTGGCGCCCACGTCGGCCAGGCGGTCGGCGACGGCGTTCTCGTCCAGGTCGCCGGCGCCGAGGTCGAGGAGGCCGCGGGTCAGGGCCGCCGTGCCCGATTTGCCGGCCGGGTCGAACATGGAGCCGGCGGCGTAATCGACCTGCACGTCAAGGATGGGCAGGCCGTGGTTTTCGACGAAGTAGACCCGGGCGCCGGAGGGGGACACCCAGTGCTGGATGGCGACGCCGGCCTGGGCCGTGAAGGCGGCGGCGCAGGCGAGGAGGGCGGCGAACAGCTTCTTCATGGTCGGCGGCTCCTCAGTGGCGGGTGGGGACGGCCGGGCGGCGGGGCTTGCCGTCCAGGGGCTGGGGGTCGAGGACGCCGACGGTGAGGGTGTCGTCGGTGAAATACTTCTTCGCCACCGCCTGGACCTGGGCGGCGGTGACCTGTTGCAGCTTCTGCAGCATCCTGTCGATGTCCTTGTAGGAAAGCCCGGTGGATTCGATCTGGCCGATTTCCATGGCCTGGCCGAACATGGAGTCGAGCTTGTAGGTTTCGGCGGCGACCAGTTGGGCCTTGGCCCGCTTCAGTTCGGCTTCGCTCACGCCATCCTTCTGGACGCGGGCGATCTCGGCCCGCAGGGCGGCTTCGAGGTCGGCCACCGTCCTGCCCTCGGCGGGAGTGCCGTGGAGGTAGATCATGGACGGGCCGCGGGCGGTAGCGTCGTACTCGACGCCCACGTCGATGGCTACCTTGTCCTCCCGCACCAGCTTCCGGGTGAAGCGGGCGGCGTCGTGGCCGTCGAGGATGGCACCGAGCATCTCCAGGGCGTAGGGCTCCAGATCCTTGTCGGCGTCGCGCAGGGTCGGCGCCTTGTAGCCCATGATCAGCAGCGGCAGTTCGGCGGGGGCCTTGACGGTGAGGCGGCGCGGGCCTTCCTGGGCGGGCTCGGCCTGGGGCTTGCGCGCCGGCAGGGGGCGCCCCTCCAGTGCCCCGTAGTATTTCTCGGCCAGGGCGAAGACGGCCTGGTGCTCCACGTCGCCGGAAACCACCACGTAGGCGTTGTTGGGCACGTACCACTGGTCGTACCAGGCCTTGGCATCGGCGGCGGTCATGGTTTCCAGGTCGTTCATCCAGCCGATGATGGGGCGCCGGTAGGGGTGGGCCTGGAAGGCGACGGCGTTCAACTGTTCGAAGAGCTTGGCCTGGGGGCTGTCGTCGGTGCGCATGCGGCGCTCCTCCATGACCACCTTGATCTCTTGGGCGAACTCCTTGGCATCGACGGTGAGGTGGCGCATGCGGTCGGCTTCGAGCTGCATCATTTCCGGCAGCCTTTCCTTGGGCACCTGCTGGAAGTAGGCGGTGTAGTCGCGGCTGGTGAAGGCGTTGTCCCGCCCGCCGGCGGCTGCCACCAGGCGGTTGAATTCGCCCGGGCCGACGCTGGGGGTGCCCTTGAACATCATGTGCTCGAGGACGTGGGCGACGCCGGAGGCGCCATCGACCTCGTCGATGCTGCCGACGCGGTACCAAACCATCTGCACGGCGGTGGGGGCACGGTGGTCTTCCTTGACGATGACCCGGAGGCCGTTCTTCAGGGTCGTCTCGTAGGGATTGGCCAGGGCCTGGCCGCCGACGAGCAGGGCAGCCAGGAGGCCGAGGGAAAGGTGTTTTCCGGGCATGGGGGAGAGGGTCTTTCTGCTAGAATTCGACGCTGTTCGTGCAGCGAACCGGACGGCATCTTAACCACTTGCCATCCGCCTGTCAGCAAGGCCTGAGACCACTCTCCCCATGTTCAGTTTCCTCAAGAAATCCGGCCAGAAGGCCGACGGCGAAGCCGCCCCGGTCGCCGCCCCCGCCCCCTCCTGGCGCGAGCGCCTGTTCCAGGGCCTGGCCAAGACCCGTGCCCAATGGGGCGGCAAGCTCAAATCCATCTTCTCCCGCGGCAAGGTCGACGACGAACTGCTGGAAGAACTGGAAACCCTGCTGCTCACCAGCGACGTCGGCATCGAAGCCACCCAGCACCTCCTCGACGAACTGAAGAAGGCCGCCAAGCGCGACAAGCTGGAAACGCCGGAAGCCATCCAGAAGGCCCTGGCCGACGCCCTGGTGGAAACCCTGGCGCCCCTCGAGCAGCCCCTCGACATCGCCGGCCACAAGCCCTACGTCATCATGATCGCGGGGGTCAACGGCGCCGGCAAGACCACCTCCATCGGCAAGCTGGCCAAGTATTTCCAGAGCCAGGGCAAGAGCGTCCTGCTCGCCGCCGGCGACACCTTCCGCGCCGCCGCCCGGGAGCAGTTGCAGACCTGGGGCGAGCGCAACAACGTGGCGGTCATCGCCCAGGAAAGCGGCGATCCGGCCGCCGTCATCTTCGACGCCATCGCCGCCGCCAAGGCCCGGGGCATCGACGTGGTGCTGGCCGACACCGCCGGGCGCCTGCCCACCCAGCTGCACCTGATGGAAGAAATCGCCAAGGTGCGCCGGGTGATCCAGAAGGTGGAACCCACCGGCCCCCACGAGACCCTGCTGGTGCTCGACGCCAACATCGGCCAGAACGCCCTGGCCCAGGTCAAGGCCTTCGACAAGGCCATCCACGTCACCGGCCTGGTGGTCACCAAGCTCGACGGCACCGCCAAGGGCGGCGTGGTGGCGGCCATCGCCCGCCAGTGCCCCAAGCCCATCCGCTTCATCGGCGTCGGCGAGCAGATCGACGACCTGCGGCCCTTCGCCGCCCGGGACTTCGTGGACGCCCTCTTCGAATGATCGTCGCCTCCGGCCTCACCAAGCGCTACCCCGGTGGCTATGAGGCCATCCGGGACGTCAGCTTCGAGATCAGTGCCGGCGAGATGGTCTTCATCACCGGCCATTCCGGGGCGGGCAAGTCGACCCTGGTCAAACTGATCGCCTCCATCGAGCGGCCGACTTCCGGCAGCCTGGTGGTCAACGGCCAGAACCTCTCGGCCCTGCGCAAGGCGGCGCTGCCCTACCTGCGCCGGCACTTCGGCCTGGTCTTCCAGGACCAGAAGCTGCTCTTTGACCGTTCGGTGCTGGACAACGTGCTCCTGCCGCTGCAGATCGTCGGCCTCACCCGCCGCGAAGCGGTGCGCCGGGCCCAGGCGGCCCTGGACAAGGTGGGCCTGCTGGAGCGGGAAAAGGCCAACCCCATCGCCCTCTCCGGCGGCGAGCAGCAGCGCCTGGCCATCGCCCGGGCGGTGGTCAACCGGCCCACCGTGCTGCTGGCCGACGAACCCACCGGCAATCTGGACGCCGCTTCCGCCGGCGACGTACTGGAAATCTTCGAATCCTTCCACCAGGTGGGCGTCACCGTCGTCGTCGCCACCCACGACCCGCACTGGATCGAGCAATACCGCCCCCACGTGCTGCGCCTGGACCATGGGAGGCTGCTGTAATGCGCGCCTGGTTCGCCCAGCACCGCGCCGCCCTGGGCAGCGCCTTGCGCCGGCTGTGGTCGGCGCCCCTCAATACCTTCCTCTCGCTGCTGGTCATCGGCATCGCCCTCACCCTGCCGGCGGCGGGCTACGTACTTCTCGACAACCTGCGGGAAATGGGCAGGAACGCTTCCGGCGCCCAGCAGATCAGCCTGTTCCTGACGCTGGAAGCAGGCAAGAAAGATATCGCCGAAATCGAGGGGCGGCTGAAGCAGGCCAAGGCCGGCAAATGGCGTTTCGTCTCCCGGGAGGATGCCCTGAAGCGCCTCCAGGGCAGCGAAGGCATGGCGGAAATCGTCGCCAGCCTGCCGCGCAACCCCCTGCCCGACGCCTTCGTCGTCGAGCCAGACGACGCCGCGCCGGAGCAACTGGAGGCCCTGCGCCAGACCATGAGCGGCTGGCCCAAGGTGGCCCACGTGCAGCTCGATTCCGCCTGGATCCGGCGCTTCGACGCCTTCCTGCGCCTAGGGCGGCTGGCGGTGACCCTGCTCGCCGGCATCTTCGCCGCCGGGCTGGTGGCGGTGACCTTCAACACCATCCGCCTGCAGGTGCTGTCCCAGGCCGCCGAAATCGAGGTAGCCCGCCTCATCGGCGCCACCGACGCCTTCATCCGCCGCCCCTTCTACTACTTCGGGGCGCTGCAGGGGGCGTTGGGCGGTTTGCTGGCCTTCGCCCTGGTGGCCCTGGGACTGCGCCTCCTGGCCGGCCCGGCGGGGGACCTGGCCGGCCTCTACGGCGGCAGCTTCGCCCTGCGCGGCCCGGCCTTGCCGGAAGCCGCGCTGCTGGCCCTGGCCGGGGCCTTCCTCGGCTGGCTGGGGGCACAGCTCTCGGTCAGCCTCTCCTTGCGCCGGTTTGACTAGCCGCCGGGATTTCCTTGCCACCGTCGGCGCCGCCGCCCTCGCCGGCTGCGCCCCTGCCGCAGTGCCGCCTCTGCCCCCCGGCGAACTCGTCGGCCCCGCCGTCGACCGGGGGCACCGTTTGCGCGAAGGTGGTTTTCCCGCACCCACCGAAACACGCCGTACCCGTGTCGCCATCGTCGGCGGGGGCGTCTCCGGCCTTGCCGCCGGCTGGAAGCTGGGTAAGGCCGGGCTGGCCGACTTCCTTGTCCTGGAACTGGAGGACGAGCCGGGCGGCAATTCCCGCGCCGGCCGCAGCGCCACCACCGCCTACCCCTGGGGCGCCCACTACTTGCCCCTGCCAGGGCCGGAGGCCCGGGCGGTGCGCGAACTACTGGCGGAACTGGGTGTGCTGCAGGGCGACCCGGCGGCGGTGCGGCCCGTCTACGACGAGCGTTACCTGTGTGCCACCCCCCAGGAGCGCCTCTTCCGCGACGGCCTGTGGCACGAGGGCCTGCTGCCGCGGCGCGGCATCGGCGCCGAGGAACGGGAGCAGCAGCGCCGCTTCCAGGAACGCATGGAAGCCCTCAAGGGTGCCCGGGGCCGGGACGGCCGGCGGGCCTTCGCCGTTCCCATGGAGCTTTCCAGCCGCGATCCGCAATGGCTGGCCCTCGACCAGCGTTCCTTCCGCCAATGGCTGGCGGATGAGGACTTCACGGCCCCCAGCGTGCACTGGCTGGCCAACTACGCCTGCCGCGACGACTACGGCGCCGATTACGGCCAGACCTCGGCCTGGGCCGGGCTGCACTACTTCGCCTGCCGCCACGGCGAGGCGGCCAACGCCAGCGGCGACACAGTACTGACGGCGCCGGAGGGCAATGCCTGGCTGGCAGCCGGCATGGCCCGGGCCATGGGCGAACGTTTGCTGCCGGGCAGCGCGGCGTGGCGGCTGGCGGAAACCGGCCGGGGCCTGGCGGTGGACTGCTGGCAGCCCGCCCGCGGCCGCTGCCTGAGGGTGGAGGCGGAGCAGGTGGTGTGGGCGGCCCCCGCCTTCGTCCTTGCCAAGGCCTGGCCGGCCATCCCGCCCGAGCTGCGGACAGCCGCCGGCGCGGGCGACTATGCCCCCTGGCTGGTGGCCAACCTCCACCTCGCCGGCCTGCCTGAGGAGCGTCACGGTGCGCCCCTGGCCTGGGACAACGTCTTCCACGACAGCCCCGGACTCGGCTACGTGGTGGCCACCCACCAATTGATCCGCCGGCGCCCGGCGGGGACCGTCTTCACCTATTACCGGGCACTCCACGAAGTCAGCCCCGCCGAGGGCCGCCGCCTGCTGCTGGAAACGCCCCGGTCGGCCTGGGCCGAGGGCATCCTGGCTGAACTGGAGCGGGTCCACCCCGACATCCGCCGCCTTTGCACCCGCCTGGACGTCTTCCGCAACGGCCATGCCATGCGCCGCCCCCTGCCGGGCAGCCTGTGGGGGCCGCACCGGCGGGCCCTGGCGGGGTTCTCCCATCCGCGGCTGAAGCTCGCCCACGCCGACCTTTCCGGATTCTCGCTGTTCGAGGAGGCCCAGTACCGGGGCGTGGTGGCAGCGGAAAAGGTGCTGGCCGCCCTGGGCAAATCCTTCACGTCCTCCTTGTAAGCGGAACCAGTCCGGCGCAGACTTGCCGAAGGGATACGCTGCCGGCATCGCGCCGGCAGCCTCACCGGAGGAGGGGGAACATGAACAAGGCGATCCTGGTATTCCTGGCGCTGCTGGCACCCCTGGCGGCGGCCCAGGACGGCGCGGTGAAGGTGGCGGGCGAGGAACTGGCGGCGCTGCTGTCCGGAGCCAAGGTGACCCACGTCTCGCGCTACGGCAGCATCCGCTACTGGACGAACCAGCCGGACGGCTCCCTGGTGGCTTCCACCGACAACAAGAACTACGGCGGGGCGACGGGGACCAAGGGCTCCAGCGCCCGCGGCACCTGGTCGATCAACGGCGACGGCAAGTATTGCGTCCAGATCGACTGGAGACGGGAGGCCGAGAACTGGTGCGCCGCCATCGTCAAGGCGGCGGACGGCGCCTACTACCTGAATTCCGTGGATCCGGCCAAGAAGATCGAGTTTTCCCGCTAGGCCGCGTTCACAGCAAGCGGCGCAGGCGGCCGGCACCGCTGACGGCCAGGAGCGCGATGGCGCCGCCGGCAACGCCGACGAGGCCGTCGAGGGCGAGGCCGGCCGCCGGCTGCAGGACGCCGGCCAGGGAAGTGACGTGCTCGATGCCGTGGTGCAGCGGCGGGATGCCGTGGACCAGGATGCCGCCGCCCACCAGGAACATGGCGGCGGTGCCGACCACGGTGAGGGCCTTCATCAGGCGCGGGGCGGCCAGGAGCAGGCCGCGGCCGACGACCTGGGCCGGCCGGCTCGGGCGGTGCAGCAAATAGAGGCCCACATCGTCGAGCTTGACGATGGCCGCCACCAGGCCATAGACGCCGACGGTCATGGCCAGTCCGATGCCGGCGAGGACCGTGGCCTGGGTGGCGAAGGGCTGGCCGGCCACGGTGCCGAGGGCGATGACGATGATTTCGGCGGAGAGCACGAAATCGGTGCGGATGGCGCCCTTGATCTTTTCTGCCTCGAAGGCCGCCAGATCGACGCTCTCGTCCTGTACGGCGGCCAGTTCCGCCGCGTGTTCGGCGGCGTCCTCGGCGGGGCTGTGCAGCCACTTGTGGGCCAGCTTTTCCACGCCCTCCAGGCACAGGTAGAGGCCACCCAGCATGAGCAGCGGCAGCACCGCCCAGGGGGCGAGGGCGCTCAGGGCGAGGGCGGTGGGGACGAGGATCAGCTTGTTCTTGAGGGAACCCAAGCCTACCGCCCACACCACCGGCAGTTCGCGCTCGGCCCGGATGCCGGTAACCTGCTGGGCGTTGAGCGCCAGGTCGTCGCCGACGACGCCGGCGGTCTTCTGGGCGGCGGCCTTGGTGAGCAGGGCAACATCGTCGAGGATGGTGGCGATGTCGTCGATCAGGGCGAGCAGGCTGGCTCCGGCCATGGAATGTTCCGTCGGGGGGTTGGCGAAGGCGCCATTGTAGCGGCAGTCATGCCGCCGTCGTTCAGGCCCTTCCGCTGGCTGCCTCAGGGTAAAGCAGAAACGGCCGCCGCGCCTCGCGCCAGGCCGCCTCGTCAGCGGCGGCCATCGTCTCCAGGTCGGCAGGGCCGGCAGCGGGGTCGTCCACCCAATCCCGCAGCAGGGGCGAACCGTTGATGAGGTCGATGGCCAGGCGGTCGTGCTCGTATTCGTAGGGGAAGTCCCGCCACAGGGGGTAATCCGGCATGAGGCGGCGGATGGCCTTGAAGGCCAGGGCCTGGAGCCGCCAGGGGCGGAAGACGGCGTGGTCGTAGGCGCCGTCCTCGACGTGGATCTGCAGGCCGTTGCACAGCTTGCCCACGTGCTTGTGGAAGGTGGGCTCGAACCAGCAGTCCCGCAGCCGGCAGCCGGCCAGCCAGGCGGGCGCCAGGGCCTGCATCTCGGCCAGCAGGGCCCGGGCGTCGAGGTCCGGGGCGCCGAACAGTTCCAGGGGCCGGGTGGTGCCCCGGCCTTCGGAAAGGGTCGTGCCCTCCAGCATGACGGTGCCGGCATAGGCCCGGGCCATCCCCAGGTTGGCGGCGTTGGGGCTGGGATTGATCCAGGCGCGCTCGCCCAGGGGCCAGCCGTAGCCGGGGCCGGCCTCCGGCTGCCAGCCGTCCATGGTGATGACCCGGCAATCCACGTCCAGTTTGAATTCGGCGACGAACCAGCGGGCCAGTTCGCCCATGGTCAGGCCGTGGCGCATGGGCAGGGGGCCGGCGCCGACAAAGCTTTCCCAGCCCGGGCGCAGGGTCAGGCCCTCCACCGGCCGGCCGGCCGGATTGGGCCGGTCCAGGATCCACACCGCCTTGCCGTGGGCGGCGGCGGCTTCCAGCACGTAGCGCAGGGTGGTGATGAAGGTGTAGATGCGGCAGCCCAGGTCCTGCAGGTCCACCAGCAGCACGTCGAAGCTCCCCATCATGGCGTCGGTGGGGCGGCGCACGTCGCCGTAGAGGCTGAAGACCGGGATGCCGTGGTGGGGATCGAGGAAGTCCGGGGATTCCACCATGTTGTCCTGCTTGTCGCCGCGCAGGCCATGTTGGGGGCCGAAGGCGGCGGTGAGCCGGAGATCGGGCAGGGCGGCGAGGGCATCGAGGGCGTGGGCGAGGTCGGCGGTGACCGAGGCGGGATGGGCGAGGAGGGCGACCCTCTTGCCGGCCAGGGGGCGGCGCAGGGCGGGGTCTTCGATCAGGCGGTCGAGGCCGAAGCGGATGGGAGGGGGCATGGTTCAGGGCGGCGGAAGCGTGGCGAGGAAGGTTTCGCGGCGGTGGAAGTCGGGTTGGGGGGCGGAATGGGCCAGAGCCCAGTAGCTCTTGCCGCCGGCGACGTCCTCAACCACCGCCGTCAGGCCGATGGCAGCCCCGGGGGCGGGCAGAAGGGCGGGGGGGACGACGGCTTCCAGCAGCAATTCGCCGGCGGCGGGGGTTGCGGCGATGACGGGGCCGGCGGCGGGGAACGGGGCCGGCGTCCGTTCCCGGCGGGCGGAAAAGTCATAGACGGCCCATTGCCGGGAGGGAGAGAAGTTGAACTCCCGGTAGCCCTCTCCGCCGAGGCTGCAGAAGGCTTCGCAGCAGGTGTGCTGCCACAGTCCGTCGGCGGGGCCGGGTGCCCGCGGCGCCGGCAGGCGGAGGCGGGACAGGTCGCCGACCAGGTGGAATCCCATGCGGAGCCGGCCCCCGGGCAGGCGTTCCAGGGTCGCCGTCACCCCTTCCAGGAAGGCGCAGGACGTGGCGGGGTGGCGGGCGAGGGCGTAGCTGGCGGCGGTCACGGTGGCGGCGGGGTGAAGGCGGGGCAGGACGTACTTTACCCGCCGCGACCCAGGAAAACCACGGGCCAGTGGCCCGGCCGATGCTTTTCGGTTAACTTACCGCCTTTGCGGACAACCACGAGGATCCGGGTCACGAACCAACCGCCTGGCAACCCGGCGACGCCTTCCCGGGTCGCGCCGGCGGCGGCTGCCCCGCTCCTCCTTCAACTGCCCCGAATCGGATGAAAGCCATCATCTTCCTGCTGGTCCTTGCCAACCTATTGTTCTTCGCCTTCACCGAGGGCTATTTCGGCCGGCCGGACAATCCCGACGCCGGCCGGGCCGAGCACCAGGTGAATCCGGAGAAGATTCGGATCGTCGCCCGGGGCGAGCCGCCCGCCGCCGGCGGCCTGGCGAAGGGCAAAGCGGAGGAGGCCGCTCCCGTAGCGGAAACGGCCAACGGCGAAAAGGCGGTGCCGGCGGAGGGCGGCAAGAAGGCAGAGGCCGCCGCCGAGCCTGCCCGGAGCTGTCTGGCCTGGACCAACCTTTCTTCAGCCGACGCCGATCGTCTGTCGGCCCTGCTGGCCGAGAAGTTCGACCATTTCCGCCAGTCCCGCCGCCTGGTCGCCAGCGAGGGCAGCGGCTGGTGGGTGTTCATCCCGCCCCAGGCAAACAAGGCCGAGGCCGAGAAGAAGGCCGGGGAACTCAAGGGCCTGGGCGTCAGCGACTATTTCATCATCCAGGACGCGGGCCCCAACCGCTACGCCGTCTCCCTGGGTGTCTTCTCCGCCGAGAACGGGGCGCGGGAGCGCCTGGCCGAACTCAAGGGCAAGGGGGTGAAGTCGGCCAGGGCGGGCCCGCGGCCGGGCAAGGACGCCGTGCACGTGCTGGAAGCGAGCGGGCCCGAGCCCGCCGTTCCAGCCCTCCGGGAGGCGATTGCCAGGGTGTTGCCGCGGCTGGTGGCCCAGGAGTGCCCTTGAGCGCTTACGTGGTCGGCCTGACCGGGGGCATCGGCAGCGGCAAGAGCACCGTCGCCGACCTCTTCGCCGCCCGGGGCGTGGCGGTGGTCGATACCGACTGCATCGCCCGGGAGCTTACCGCCGCCGGCGGGGCGGCGATGCCCGAGCTGATGGCTGCCTTTGGTGCCGACATCGCCGCCGCCGACGGCAGTCTCGACCGGGAGGCCATGCGCCGGCGGGCACTGGCCGATCCGGCGCAGCGGCAACGGCTGGAGGCGATCCTCCATCCGGCCATCCGGCAGCTTTCCCGGGAACGCTGCCGGGCGGCCGCCTCGCCCTACGCCCTGCTGGTGGTGCCGCTCCTGGTGGAAAGCGGGAATTACCGGGAGCGTTGCGACCGCGTCCTGGTGGTCGACTGCGACGAGGCCCGCCAGGTGGCCCGGGTGATGGCCCGCAGCGGCCTCGCCGAGGGCGAGGTGCGGGCCTTCATGGCGGCCCAGGCCCCGCGGGCCGCGCGCCTGGCGGCGGCTGACGACGTGGTGGCGAACGATGACGGGCCGGAAGCCCTGGTACCCCAGGTGGCGGCCCTGCACCGGCACTACTTGGGCCTGGCGGCGGCGAAAGCTAAAGCATCCTGTTGAGATTTTGCTGCAAATAGCTCAAAATCAACGCATTTTCCCCAATCATCGGGATCGGACGCGGCGTGATCATTTACGAATACCCTTTCAATGAGCGCATTCGCACGCTGCTGCGCCTGGAAGACCTGTTCGACAAAACCCTCTATTTCACCCAGGCGGACGGGGAACTGGAACACCACGTCGCCCTCGTCACCCTGTTCGAAATCCTCGAAGTGGCCGGCCGCGCCGACCTGAAGATGGATCTCATCCAGGAGCTGGAGCGGCAGCGGCAAACCCTGCTGGCCTTCCGCAACAACCCGGAAATTTCCGAAGAGGCCCTGTCCGGCGCCCTGTACGAAATCGAGCAGTCCTCCGCCGCCCTCCTGGCCATGACCGGCAAGATCGGCCAGTACCTGCGGGAGAACGACTGGCTCATGGGCATCCGCAGCCGGGCCGCCATCCCCGGCGGCGTCTGCGAATTCGACCTGCCCTCCTACCACTGGTGGCTGCACCGCGGTGCCGAATACCGCCGCCAGGCCATCGAGGCCTGGACCCGGCCCCTGCTGCCCCTGCGCGACGCCGCCGCCATCGTGCTGCGCCTGCTGCGTTCCAGCGGCCGGCCCAAGCACTACACCGCGGGGGGCGGGCAATTCCAGCTCAACCTGGGGGGGACGGCGGCGCAGATGGTCCGGGTGAGCGTCGGCGAGGCCGATCCCGCCATCCCGGAAGTGAGCGCCAACAAGTACGCCCTCAACATCCGCTTCACGAACCCGCCGGCCAGCGAGGCCAAGACCAAGATCTGCGACCGGGACGTGGAGTTCGACCTTACGTTCTGCAATCTTTAGGCCCATGGCGCGCCTGGTCCGTTGCCCCCAGTGCGGGGCGGAGACGCCCTTCACGCCGGAGAACCCCTGGCGGCCGTTCTGCAGCGAGCGCTGCAAGCTGATCGACCTGGGGGCCTGGGCCAGCGAGTCCTACCGCATCCCGGCGGGCGAAGAGGGCGAGACGTCCGACGACGCGCCGCCTGCCCCCTCCTCCTGATTCACCAGCCGCGCATCAGGGCGATGCCGTGGGCGCCGCGGGCCTGGGCGGCGGCGAGCATTTCCGCCTGCATGCCGCCGAGGGCGAAAACCGGCAAGGGCGTGCCGGCGGCCAACCGTTCGAATTCCACCCAGCCCAGGCCGGGGTTTTCCGGGTGGGTGGGGGTGGGCAGCACCGGGCCGAGCAGGGCGTAGTCGAGGCCCAATCCAGCGGCCTTGGCGAGTTCCGCCGCGTTGTGGCAGGAAGCGCCGACCCATGGGAGATCGGGCCGGGCCGTCGCCGCGTTGAGGGCCGCCGCCGGCAGGTGCAGGCCGCAACCCAGCTGGCGGGCCAGCCGGGCGTCGTCGTTGATCATCACCAGGGCGCCGCTGTGGCGCACGAGGGCGGCCACGCTGTCGGCGAACCAGGTGCGTTCCTCGGGCGGGAGTTCCTTTTCCCGTACCTGGAAGAGGCGGATGCCGCGGCCGAGGGCGGCCTCGATGCGGGATAGCTCGGCGTCCTCGCCGGCGGCCTGGGAATGGGTGATGGCCATCACCGTGGGAAGGGCCAGGGCCTTGAGGATAGGGGCGTTGGCTGGTAGCACCGGATGCACCGCCGCCGGCTCGCCGCAGTGTTGCCAGGCCACGGCGCTGTGTTCGAGGGGGGCGGTGACGCCGATTTCCCCCTCCCAGGCAGTGACCCGCCAGAAATTCAGGCGCACCGTGGCGTGGGGATAGGTGAATTCCCGGGTCAGCCACGGCGTGGCGGCAGTCGTGGTGATGCCCAGTTCCTCCTGCAGCTCCCGCACCAGGGCCTGGTGTACGGTTTCGCCCGCTTCCACCTTGCCGCCAGGGAATTCCCAGTAGCCGGCGTAGACCTTGCCCTCGGGCCGCTGCGCCAGCAGGAATTCGCTGCCGCCGGCCCGCAGGATGACGGCGGCGGCGACCTCGACGACGTTCCCCGGAGGGGGGGCTGGCAAAGCGCCGGTCATGGGCGCTTGCGGCCGCGCCGGCGGCCGGCCAGGTCCTTGGCGAACTGCCAGGCGACGCGGCCGCTGCGGGAACCCCGGGACAGGGCCCAGTTGAGGGCCTCCCGTTCGGCGGCGGCGATGGCCGCGTCGTCCACGCCGAAAGTGCGCAGCCAGTGGGCGACGATGGCCAGGTAATGGTCCTGGTCGAAGGGGTAGAAGGACACCCACAGGCCGAAGCGTTCGGACAGGGAAATCTTCTCTTCGGTGGTTTCGCCGGGGTGGATTTCCTCGCCGATGTGCTTGGTTTCCAGGTTCTCGGCGAAGAACTCCGGCATCAGGTGGCGGCGGTTGGAGGTGGCGTAGATCAGCACGTTGTCCGGCGGCGCCGCGACGGAGCCGTCGAGGATGGACTTCAGGGCCTTGTAACCGCTTTCCCCGGCCTCGAAGGAGAGGTCGTCGCAGAAGATGACGAAGCGCTCCTTGCGCCCCTGCACCAGATCGACGATGTCCGGCAGGTCCACGAGGTCGTCCTTGTCCACCTCGACGAGGCGCAGGCCGCGGCCGGAAAATTCGTTGAGCACCGCCTTGACGATGGACGACTTGCCCGAGCCGCGGGTGCCGGTGAGCAGCACGTTGTTGGCGGGGCGGCCGGCGACGAATTGGCGGGTATTGGCCACCACCCGTTCCTTCTGGTCGTCGATGCCCTGCAGGTCGGCCAGCCGGATGGGGTGGGGGTGGGCCACCGGCTGCAGCCAGCCGCGCTGGCCGCTCTTGCGCCAGCGGAAGGCAACGGCGGCCTGCCAGTCCGGCGCTGCCGGCGGTGGCGGAAGAATGGCTTCCAGGCGGCCGAGAACGGCCTCGGCGCGGGCGAGCAGGCGGTCGAGCGGGTGGGGGTCGGTCATGACGGCGGGTATACTTCGCGGCAAAGCCCGTCACTGTAGCGAAACCCATGGCAAAACTCCAAACCCGCCTCCTTTCCCTGGTCCTGCCCCTGCTGGCCCTGGCCGGCTGCGCCACGGCCCCGGTCCCGGCCCCCGTCGCCTGCCCGGCCTGCGCGCCTTGCCCCGCCTGCCCCCCGCCGGAAGCGCCGCCGCCGGCGGCCCCCCCGGCCAAGCCCCTGCAGCCGGCAGCCTGGAAGGATCTCCCCGGCTGGGAGGACGACGACCTGCGGGCGGCCTGGCCCGCCTTCCAGCAGTCCTGCCGCGGCGTCGCCGGCAAGCCCCACGGGCCGCAATGGAAGCGGGTGTGCGACCTGGCCGCCGGCGTGGATGCGAAACGGACGGCCGCCATCCGCGCCTTCTTCGAAGGCAACTTCCGTCCCTACGCCCTGGTGGCGCCGGATGGCAACGCCACGGGCCTCGTCACCGGCTACTACGAGCCCCTGGTGAAGGGCAGCCGCCAACGGACCCGCCTGTTCCAGAACCCGGTCTATGGCGTGCCCGACGACCTGCTCACCGTCGACCTCGGCGATGTCTATCCGGAACTGAAACACCTCCGCCTGCGGGGCCGGCTCCAGGGCAACAAGGTCGTTCCCTACTACACCCGGGCCGAGATCGCCGGCCAGGAAGCCCGCTTCGCCGGCAAGACCCTGCTCTGGGTGGATGATGCCGTCGAACTCTTCTTCCTCCAGGTCCAGGGCTCGGGCCGGGTCAAACTGCCTGATGGCGGCATGGTGCGCCTGGCCTACGCCGACCAGAACGGCCATCCCTACCAGTCCATCGGCCGCCTCCTCGTGGAGCGGGGCGAACTGAAACTGGAAGAGGCTTCCATGCAGGGCATCCAGGCCTGGGGCCGGGCCAATCCGACCCGGCTGCCGGAACTGCTCAACGCCAATCCCAGCTACGTCTTTTTCCGGGAAAGCGCCGCCAACGGCAACGAGGGGCCGACGGGGGCCCTGGGGGTTCCCCTGGCGGCGGAGCGCAGCATCGCCGTGGACCCCCGCTACGTTCCCCTGGGGGCGCCGGTGTTCCTCGCCGCCACCCGCCCCCTCAGCAGCCAGCCCCTGCAGCGACTGGTGTTGGCCCAGGACACCGGGGGCGCCATCAAGGGCGTGGTGCGGGCGGATTTCTTCTGGGGATTCGGCCCCAAGGCCGGGGAGCAGGCCGGTCGCATGCGCCAGAACGGGCGCCTGTGGGTCCTGCTGCCGGAGGAGGCGGCGCCAAAGTAGTGCGCGCACTGAATTGAGGCATTATTTCGGTGCATGCACCGTATGCGTGCGATAATTTGCACCGATGTGGTGATACCTCATTGATTTTCAATGGATTGATGCACTGGAACGGTGCTTGCTTCCAAAATCCGATCTTTTGTTTCGGGGGTTTTATGGAAGCATTTCAGTCCGGCAGCAATGTACTGTTCATTTTGCTCGGCGCCATCATGGTGCTGGCCATGCACGCGGGCTTCGCCTTTCTCGAAGTCGGCACCGTGCGCAAGAAGAACCAGGTCAATGCCCTGGTGAAGATCCTCACCGACTTCGCCATGTCCACCCTGGCCTACTTCTTCATCGGCTACAGCATCGCCTACGGCGTCAACTTCTTCTCCGGCGCCGAGTCGCTCATGGACAAGAGCGGCTTCGAACTGACCAAGTTCTTTTTCCTGCTCACCTTTGCCGCCGCCATCCCGGCCATAATTTCGGGGGGCATCGCCGAGCGGGCCAAGTTCCATCCGCAACTGGCCGCCACCTTCCTCCTGGTGGGCTTCGTCTATCCCTTCTTCGAGGGCATCGCCTGGAACCAGGCCTTCGGCATCCAGGCCTGGCTGAAAGCGAGCTTCGGCGAGGAATTCCACGACTTCGCCGGTTCCGTCGTGGTGCACGCCATGGGCGGCTGGATCGCCCTGCCCGCCGTGCTGCTCCTGGGTGCCCGCCACGGCCGCTATTCCAAGACCGGCGCCATCGCCGCCCACCCGCCTTCTTCCATCCCCTTCCTCGCCCTCGGGGCCTGGATTCTCACCGTCGGCTGGTTCGGCTTCAACGTCATGAGCGCCCAGACCCTCGACAAGATTTCCGGCCTGGTGGCCCTCAATTCCCTCATGGCCATGGTCGGCGGCACCCTGGTGGCACTGGTGCTGGGCAAGAATGACCCGGGCTTCGTCCATAACGGCCCTCTGGCCGGGCTGGTGGCCGTTTGCGCCGGCTCCGACCTGATGCACCCGATCGGTGCGCTGGTGGTCGGCGGCGTCGCCGGTGCCCTCTTCGTGGTGATGTTCACCCTCACCCAGAACCGCTGGAAGATCGACGACGTCCTCGGCGTCTGGCCCCTGCACGGCCTGTGCGGCGCCTGGGGCGGCATCGCCGCCGGCATCTTCGGCAGCAAGGCCCTGGGCGGCCTCGGCGGCATCGCCTTCATGCCCCAACTGATCATGACCGGCCTCGCCATCGTCGTCGCCCTGGTCGGCGGCGGCCTGGTGTACGGCGCCCTCAAGGCCGCCGTCGGCCTGCGCCTCGATCAGGAGGAGGAATTCGAGGGCGCCGACCTCAGCATCCACAAGATCACGGCGACACCGGAACGGGAACCTAACTGGTAAGCAACGGCTGGGCCGTTCCGGCAACGGCCTGATGATGCCGCGGGCAGGGCGCCCGCGGCATTTTTTTGGCACTTACTTGCCGTTGCCAGCAGGCTGGGCCAGCTTCTGCTCGATCTTGGGCAGGGGGACGGCGCCGGGGACGCGTTCGCCGTCGGCAAAGAACAGGGTGGGGGTGCCGGTGATGTTGAGCTTCTGGCCAAATTCCTGATTGCGGGCGACGGCGCTGGTATCGCAGTCTTCCTTGCCGCTCGGCGCCTTGCCTTCGAGCATCCAGTCGTTCCAGGCCTTGGCCCGGTCGCTGGAACACCAGATCTGCCGCGACTTCCGGACGGAGTCCTCGGACAGGATGGGGTAGAGGAAGGTGTAGATGGTGACGTTGTCCAGCTTCTGCAGATCCTTGGCCAGGCGCTTGCAGTAGCCGCAGTTGGGATCCTCGAAGGTGGCCAGGATCCGCTTGCCGTCGCCCTTCACCTGTTTGATGGCGCGCTCGAGGGGAAGCTCGGAAAACTTGATCGCCGTGAGCTTGCGCATCCGCTCGTCGGTGATGTTGCGCCCGGTCTTGGGATCGAGGAGGACGCCGTCGATGATGGCGGTGACCTTGTCGTCGGTATACAGGATGTGTCCGTCGAGATAGACCTCGTACAGGCCCAGGTAGCCCGATCTGGTGACGCTGTCCACCTTGGTCTTCAGGCGTGCCTCGATGGCCTTGCGGACCTCCCCCTCGTCGGCGCCGGCGGGGGCGGCGAGGGCCAGGGCGAGCAGGCACGTTGCGGCGGATTTCAAGAACATCATTTCTCCTAATAAGCCCCGAGGGCGTAGCGCGCCAGCACGTTCTTCACGAAAGGCAGGCGGTTGGTGAGGTCGAGGCCCAGGTTGCGCAGGGGTTTGAGTCCCGGCGGATTGGCCCGGAAAAGACGGCGCAGGCCATCGGTGGTTGCCTGGAGGAGCAGGGTCTCCTCTTTGCGGGCCCGCTGGTAGCGCTGCAGGAAACGCTCGTCGCCGATGTCCTGCCAGGGGGGGCTGGCGGCGAGGAGGTGGGCGAGTTCGCTGGCATCCTGGTAGCCGAGGTTGATGCCATGGCCGGAAAGGGGATGGATGCCATGGGCGGCGTCGCCCACCAGGGCGAGGCGGGGCGCCACGGTGCGGGGGACGCGCATGAGCCGCAAGGGAAAGGCGGCGGCGGGCGTGAGGGGCTCCAGCGGGCCGAGGACGCCATCGCCGCCAGTGGCGACCCGGGCCGCCAGCTCGCCGGGCGGCAGTGCGCACAATTCGTCGGCATGGTCATCAGCGGTGGACCAGACGATGGAGATGCGGTTCCCCGGCAGGGGGAGGTAGGCGAGCACGCCGTCTTCGCGGAACCACTGGTAGGCGATATTGCGGTGGGGCAGGGCGGTGGCGAAGTTGGCCACCAGGCCCTTTTCCCCGTAGGGCGTGTTCACCGCCGCCAGCCCGGCCCGTTCTCGGACCCAGGAGTCGCGGCCGTCGGCGCCGACGAGCAGGCGGCCGGAAAGCAGTGCGCCATCTTCCAGGCGCAGCACGGCGGCGTCGTGGCGGAATTCGAGGGCGGCCGGCTTGCCCGGGCAGAACAGGGTCAGGTTGCCCTGGCGCTTGGCGTTTTCCCAGAGTTCGCAGGCCATCAGGGAGGATTCGATGATCCACCCCAGTTCGCCGACGCCGCAGTCGTAGGCGGAAAAATCCAGGCGCCCGCCGCTGTCGCCGGCCACGCGCATGGCGCCGATGGGCGCGAAGCGGGTCGCGTCGAGGTGCTTCCAGACGCCGATGCGCTCTAGGAACGCGGCGTTGGCCGGGCTGATGGCGTAGATGCGGGCATCCCAGCCGTCCGGGCGCTGCGGCGTGGCGGCCTCGACCAGGGCGATGCGCAGGCGGCTGTCGCGCAGGGCCACGGCCAAACTGGCGCCGGCCAGGCCGCCGCCGACGATGACGAGGTCGAATTGTTGCATGGCCGCAATTCTGCCGGGGGCGGGCGTCGACGGCAAGGCCGGCGAGCGGCCGGGGCGCCCGGCGAAAAGAGGGTGTTAGGCCTGGGGCGGCTTCGGCTTGTTGGGCCGGCGGTTGTTGCCGCGGGGCCGGTGCTTGCGGGCCTGGGACGGCTGGTTGCCGCCGCCGCCACCGCCGCCACCGCCACCACCACCGGGGTTCGGGTTGCCGCCGCCGCCGCCGGCGGGGCCGGCAATGCGGTTGCCCGGAGCGAGCTGGATTTCGAGCTCGACGATCTCATCCCACTGTTCGTCGGTGCGGTCGCGCTCCGGCACGGAGAGCAGTTCCCGCAGGCGGCGGCGCAGGTCGTTGGGCTGAGGCGAGGTAGGAGTATTCATGGGTAAACCTAAAGGCAAGCGAGGCCAGCAGTTTACTGCGGGCCTCGCAAGCTTGCTGCGCTATCGCTATTACTTCTTCTTGGCAGTCTTCTTGGCGGCAACGGCGGCCTTGAAGGCGGTACCGGCGGAGAACTTGGGCACGGTGGTGGCCGGGATCTTGAGGGTGGCGCCGGTCTTCGGGTTCTTGCCGGTGCGGGCGGCGCGCTTGGCGGACTTGAAAGTACCAAAGCCAACCAGGGTCACGGATTCGCCCTTGGAAACGGTCTTAACGACAGCGCCGATGATGGCGGAGAGAGCCTTGTCGGCAGCAGCCTTGGTGATGCCTGCTTCTTTGGCGGCGACTTCGACCAGTTCGGACTTGTTCATCTACATGCCTCCTGAGAATGGTTGAAACGACTGAATGACTGGCCGTTTTCACGGCAGCGCGACAAAAGTAGCACATTTTTTTTGGCAGTGTTGGCGCTGGCATATGTTTTTTCAGCCTCCAGCCGCAGAAAGTGTGGTATGGGCGCCTACAGACCCCCGAAAACAGGGGGTAAGAGCCCTTGTGCATCGCCGCAATCCCCGTCTCGCCTTTACTTCGGCGGGTGGGGGTGGCGCCTGCATCCGCTTTTATTTTTCCCGCGTATTGAACAACGGGGATTCGATGGGGCGGCCCGCCGGGCCGTTCGCCGGAGGGGTCCGCCGACCGACAGAGACCGCCCCGGCCGGGGCATCGACAAGGAAAGGAAAGACCATGCTGATCAAGATCGAAGACGAAACCACGGTTTCCCGCCGCCGCTTCCTGGGCCGGACCGCGCTGCTCTCCGGGGCGGCCGTCGGCCTGCTGGCGGGCAATGCGCGCCTGGCCGCCGCCGCCGGTGGCGACGCCGGGGCCGACGTGAACATCCTCATCGTCGCCCTGGGCCTGGAGCACGAGGCCATCGGCGCCTACCAGGTGGGGGCCGAGAGCGGGCTGCTGCAGAAGGCGGTGCTCGACACCGCCGTGCTCTTCCAGAGCCACCACAAGGGCCACCGCGACGCCCTCATCGCCACCATCGAGAAGCTTGGCGGCAAACCGGTGGCAGCCAAGTCCACGGCCGACTATGCGGTGGCCCTGGGCGCCGGCGGCCTGAAGTCCCAGGCCGACGTGCTCAATCTGGCGGCCAAGCTGGAAATGGGCGCGGCCAACGCCTACATCGGCGTCATCCCGTCCTTCGGCTCCCGGGATCTGGCCAAGGTGGCCGCCCGCCTGGCCGCCGACGAGACCATGCACTGGTCGCTGCTGGCCAGCGCCCTGGGCAAGCCGGTGCCCATGGCCGCCCTCAGTTTCGGTGCCTGACATGGCGCCGGGGCGCTCCCTGCCGCTGGCCGCGCTGCTCCTCGCCACGGCGGCCCCAGCCGCCGCGGCCGACGCCGGCCGCGGCGAGCAGCTGTACGAACAGCGCTGCGGCGCCTGCCACGGCCTCGACGCCGACCGCGTCGGGCCGCGGCACCGCGGGGTGTTCGGGCGGGTGGTGGGCAGCATCGCCGGCTTCGCCTATTCGCCGGCGCTCCTGCGTGCCAGAATGACCTGGAACGACAAGACACTGGATGCCTGGCTGGCCGATCCGGAACGCCTGTTGCCCGGGCAGCGCATGGGCTATTCGGTGCCGGACGCCGCCGACCGGGCGGACATCATCGCCTTCCTGCGGCAGGTGTCGCTGCCGCCGGGGGCCGAAAAGAGGTGAACGGGATGGCGGAAGACGATTTCGACGAAGCCCCCCTTGCCTCGCCGGCGGAAGAAGGCTGGCCGGAGGCGGAGGAACGGGCCGCGCCCCCACCGCAAGGCGCGGGCGCCTACCCCGCCCGGGCGGCCACCGAGGCCGAGTTGTGCGGCTGGATCGCCGGCATGGTCGCCCGCGACGAGGCTGCCCTGGGCGAACTCTACGAAGCCATGGTGGGGCGTGTCTACGGCCTGGCCCTGCGCATCACGCGCAACGTGCAGACCGCCGAGGAGGTGACCGAGGATGCCTTCTGGCAGGCCTGGCGCCAGGCGCCGCGCTTCGACAGCAGCCGCGGCACGGCGGTGGCCTGGGTGATGACCATCGCCCGCAGCCGGGCCCTCGATGCCCTGCGCCGGTTCGATCCGGCGGAAAGCCTGGCCGACGAGGAAGATCGCCGCCCGGACGAGGCCGCCGGCCCCGAGGATCTGCTCGCCGCCGCCGAGGCGGGGAGCCGGTTGCAGCTGGCGCTCCAGGGGCTGGAGCCCCTGCCGCGCCAGCTGGTCGCCCTGGCCTTCTTCCGTGGCCTCAGCCACGAGGAGATCGCCGATCACACCGGTCTCCCCCTGGGGACCGTCAAATCCCACATCCGGCGCGCCCTGGGCCGCTTGCGGGAAAGTCTCATGCCGGGGCCGAGGTTGGTGACGCCATGAACACGCACACGGATATTGACGACGACGAGGCGGAAATGAACCGGCTCCTGGGTTCCGGCCTGGCGCCCTTGCCCATCGCCCAAGGCAAACGGACGGCGGTGCGCGGACGCCTGCTTGGCCGCGTCGGGCGCAGCCTGGCTTCCCTGGCGGGCGTGGCCGTGGTGCGCCAGGCCGAGGGCGCCTGGCGCAGCCTGCGCCGGGGCGTGCGGGTCAAGGATCTGTGGCGCGGTCCCGGGGGCAGCTCGGTCCTCATCGACATTGCCCCGGGGGCCGAGCTGCCCAGCCATCGCCATGCCCACGTCGAAGAGGGGCTCATCCTCGCCGGCGGACTCCTGGTCGGCGACATCGACCTCGGGCGGGGCGACTACCAGGTGTCCCCGCCCGGCAGCAAGCACCGGCGCATGCAGGCGTCGCCGGAGGGCTGCCGCGCCTTCCTGCGGGGCACGGCCCTGGGCCATGCCGGCGCCCTGATCGGGGAACTGGTGGGCGGCATGCTGCCCGGCGCCGGGCCGGCGGCGACCATCGTCCGCGCCGGCGAAGGCGCCTGGCGGGAAATCGCGCCGGGGGTCGAGGAAAAGCGGCTCGCCGCGGGCGGCGAGAGCGCTTCCCGCCTGCTCCGCCTCCAGGCCGGCGCCGCCCTGCCGGCCCGCGCGCAGGCCATGGCCGAAGAACTGCTGGTGGTGGATGGGGACGCCTATTTCGACGACCTGCTGCTGTGTTCCGGCGATTTCCTCCAGGCGCCCGCCGCGGCCCGGCACGGCGTTCTCGCTTCGGACGGCGGCGCGTTGCTGTTCCTCAACGGCGCGGTCGGGGAGAAAGCATGAGCCGGCGCCAGCTCGTCCTCATCAGCCGCTGGCGCCTGGCGGCCAGCCGGGAGCGGGTATGGGCGCTGCTGGCCGATCCCGAGGCCTGGCCGCGCTGGTGGCCCCATCTCGCCGCCGTGCGCTGCCTGGCCGCGGGCGACGACGACGGCAACGGCGCCCTGCGCGAGTTCAACTGGCGCAGCGGCGTCGGCTACCGCATCGCCTTCGTCGTGCGCACGGTGCGCGTCCGGCGCCTGCAGGAAATCGAGGGGGTCGTGCATGGCGACGTGCGCGGCCGCGGCCTGTGGCTGGTGGAAGAGGGCGCGGCGGGGGAGGTCTGCCTGACCTATCGCTGGTCCGTCGATCTCGAGCGCCGCTGGATGCGCCTCCTGGCGCCGCTCCTGCAACCACTCTTCGCCTGGCGCCATTTCGTGGTCATGCGCGCCGGCGCCCGCGGCATGGCGGCCTTTCTCGGCTGCGCCCTGGGGGCGATGGAGGAATGGTCCGCCCTGGCGCCCTCCCACCGGGCCTCGACGCCAGCCTGATGGCCGGGAACTTTCCCGCCGGCTGCGGTCCGAACCGGACGAGGAGGTTGATTCCATGTACCGACGCCGCGTCATCCTGGCCTGTCTGAGCCTGATTCTCCTGGCCGCGCCGGGCGCCGCACGGGCGGCGGCGCCGCCGACCCCCGGCACGGCCGCCCCCGACTTCGCCCTGCCCGATGCCGAGGGCAAGGAACGCCGCCTGGCCGAGTGGCGGGGGCAGTGGCTGGTCCTCTACTTCTACCCCAAGGACGACACGCCGGGCTGCACCGTCGAGGCCGGCAAATTCCGCGACAGCCTGCCTGCCTTCCGCGCCCTCAACGCCCAGGTGGTGGGCGTGAGCCTTGACGATGGCGCCTCCCACCGGGCCTTCGCCGCCAAGCACGGCCTGCCCTTCCCGCTGCTGGCCGATGCCGGAGGCACCGTCGCCCGCCGTTACGGCGCCCTCTCGGATTACGGCGTGCTGCGCTTCGCCAAGCGCTACACCTTTCTCATCGACCCTGACGGGCGCATCGCCCGCAGCTACCTCTCGGTGGACACGGGCAGCCACGCCGCCGAGGTCCTGTCCGACCTCAAAGCCTTCGCCGGCCGTTGAGAGCCGGATCGTTGACGCGCGCGGCTGCCGGCGTCGAACCCATCAAGCCCCATACACTGCTCCGTTCGGGCTGAGCAAGTCGAAGCCCATGGCAAGCCGCCCTTCGACGGGCCTGTCCTGAGCGATGTCGAAGGGCTCGGGGCGAACGGTTGAACGGTAGCAATAGCGATCACCTATCGCGACTATCGAAACATACGATTGGATCGAATCGCCCCGGCTTTCTACCATGGCGCTGTCTTCTCTCATCAACCTCAGGAGCAAACGCCATGTCCCTCATCAACACCGAAATCAAGCCCTTCAAGGCCACCGCCTTCCACAACGGCAAATTCGTCACCGTCACCGATGCCGACCTCAAGGGCAAGTGGTCCGTGGTCTTCTTCTACCCGGCCGACTTCACCTTCGTCTGCCCCACCGAACTCGGCGATCTGGCCGACGAATACGCCAAGTTCAAGGACCTGGGCGTCGAGATCTACGCCGTCTCCACCGACACCCACTTCACCCACAAGGCCTGGCACGACACCTCCGACACCATCAAGAAGATCGCCTACCCCATGGTCGGCGACCCCACCGGCACCATCACCCGCAACTTCGGCGTGATGATCGAGGAAGAAGGCCTGGCCCTGCGCGGCACCTTCCTCATCAACCCGGAGGGCGTCGTCAAGGTCGCCGAGATCCACGACCTGGGCATCGGCCGCGACGCCAAAGAACTGCTGCGCAAGGTGCAGGCCGCCCAGTACGTGGCCTCCCACCCGGGTGAAGTCTGTCCCGCCAAGTGGACGCCGGGCGACGCCACCCTGGCGCCGTCTCTGGATCTGGTCGGGAAAATCTAACAGCGGGTAACCGAAATCCCGCCCTCCGCAACCGAGGGCGGGGGATTTCACCGCCAAGCGGCTCATGGCCGCTTGCCAGTGCAATTCCCTCACCGGAGAAAACCATGCTCGATGCTGCCATCAAGGCCCAACTCACGGCCTACCTCGAAAAGCTCCAGCGCCCCGTCGAACTGGTGGCGTCCCTGGACGACAGCCCCAAGGCCGAGGAAATGTACGGCCTCCTCCAGGACATCGCCGGTCTTTCGCCCAAGGTCAGCCTGCGGGAGAACGGCAGCGCCGCCCTGCGCCCCTCCTTCGCCATCGGCGTGCCGGGGGAGGCACCCCGCATCCATTTCGCCGGCCTTCCCATGGGCCACGAATTCACGTCCCTGGTCCTGGCACTGCTGCAAACCGGCGGCCATCCGCCCAAGGTGGAGGCGGCGGTGATCGAACAGATCAAGGCGCTTCCCGGTGGCTTACGCTTCGAGACCTTCATCTCCCTCTCCTGCCACAACTGCCCGGACGTGGTGCAGGCGCTGAACCTGATGGCCGTGCTCAACCCCGGTATCGAGAGCGTCATGGTCGACGGCGCCCTCTTCCAGGACGAGGCGGCGGCCCGCAAGATCATGGCCGTGCCCACCGTCTTCCTCAACGGCGAACCCTTCGGCCAGGGCCGCATGACCGTCGAGGAAATCCTCGCCAAGGTCGACACCGGCGCCGCCACCCGGGAAGCGGAGAAGATCGCCGGCAAGGCGCCCTTCGACGTCCTCGTCGTCGGCGGTGGCCCGGCCGGCGCCGCGGCGGCCATCTATGCGGCGCGCAAGGGCATCCGCACGGGCGTCGTTGCCGAACGCTTCGGCGGCCAGGTGATGGACACCCTGGCCATCGAGAACTTCATTTCGGTGAAGGAAACCGACGGGCCGAAACTCGCGGCTGCCCTGGAACAGCACGTCAAGCAATACGACGTCGATGTGATGAACCTGCAACGGGCAGCCGCCCTCGTACCCGCCGGGGAAGACGGTCTGGCCACGGTGCGCCTGGCGAGCGGCGCCGAATTGAAGAGCCGCAGCGTCATCCTTGCCACGGGCGCCCGCTGGCGCGAGATGAACGTCCCCGGCGAGCAGGAATACAAGACCAAGGGCGTGGCCTTCTGCCCGCACTGCGACGGCCCGCTGTTCAAGGGCAAGCGAGTGGCGGTGATCGGCGGCGGCAATTCCGGCGTCGAGGCGGCCATCGACCTGGCCGGCATCGTCTCCCACGTCACCCTGCTGGAGTTCGACGGCAAGTTGCGGGCCGACGCCGTGCTGCAGAAGAAGCTCGCCACCCTGTCCAACGTCACCGTCGTCACCCAGGCGCTGACCACCGAGGTCGTCGGCGACGGCGAGAAGGTCACCGGCTTGGCCTACCAGGATCGGGCAACGGGGGAAACGCACACGGTGGCGCTCTCTGGCATCTTCGTCCAGATCGGGCTGCTGCCCAACACCGACTGGCTCAAGGGCACGGTCGCCCTTTCCGGCCGCGGGGAAATCGAGGTGGATGCCCGGGGCCAGACCTCCGTGCCCGGCGTCTTCGCCGCCGGCGACTGCACGACGGTGCCCTACAAGCAGATCATCATCGCCATGGGCGAAGGCGCCAAGGCCTCCCTGGGGGCCTTCGACCACCTGATCCGGACGCCGGTCCCGGCGGAACTGGCCCGGGCTGCCTGACGTTTGCGCGACACAATTGAAAAAGGGCTTGCGATTTCCATCGCAAGCCCTTGTATTCTTTGGTGGTGATGGGCAGAATCGAACTGCCGACCTATGGGTTATGAATCCATCGCTCTAACCGTCTGAGCTACATCACCACACAGTAAGGGCGCGGATTATAGTTGGTGGTCCGGGGTCCGGTCAACGTCACTGCCCTGAGCTATAATCACCCGATGCCACTTCCTGCCTCCGTCGCCGCCGCCATCGTCAATTCGGTCATCAATTCGGTGACCGAGGTGCCGCCGGCTACCCAGCAACTGGAGTTGTATTCCTCCGTGACGCGGACTTTCCCGGCTGAAACCAAGCTCGGGAACCTGTCGCCGCCGGTCCAGGATACCGTCCAGATCGGCGGGCAGGTGCTGCAGGCCGCGCCCGGCCTGCAGATCCGCAATACGCAGAACCTGATCGTGCTGCCGGCAAGCTTGCAGCAGACCGTGCCCGTGCGCTACCAGCTCGACACCATGGGCAACGTCTATCGTATCTGGATTCTTTCCGCCGCCGAGGTGGCGGCAGCCAATTCCCAGTAGTTTCGCCTATGCCTAAAAAGTTGTTCATCCGCACCTTCGGGTGCCAGATGAACGAGTACGATTCGGACAAGATGGCCGACGTGCTCGCCGCCGCCGAAGGGGTGGTCAAGACCGACAACCCCGAAGACGCCGACATCATCCTCTTCAATACCTGCTCCGTCCGTGAAAAGGCCCAGGAGAAGGTCTTCCACGACCTCGGCCGGGTCAAGCACCTGAAGCAGCAGAAGCCGGACCTGGTGATCGGCGTCGGCGGCTGCGTCGCCAGCCAGGAGGGCGACGCCATCGTCGCCCGGGCGCCTTACGTGGATGTGGTCTTCGGCCCCCAGACCCTGCACCGTCTGCCTCAGCTCATCGCCGAGCGGAAGGCCAAGGGCCGTGCCGCCGTCGATGTCTCCTTCCCCGAGATCGAGAAGTTCGACGCCATGCCCCCGGCCGAGGTGAAGGGCGCCGCCGCCTTCGTCTCGATCATGGAGGGCTGTTCCAAGTTCTGCACCTTCTGCATCGTGCCCTACACTCGCGGGGGCGAGGTCTCCCGGCCCTTTGCCGACGTGCTCACCGAGGTCGCCGACCTGGCCGCCCACGGCGTCAAGGAGGTCACGCTCCTCGGCCAGAACGTCAATGCCTACCGGGGCGACATGGAGGGCACCGAAGAGAAGGCCGACCTGGCGCTGCTCATCGAATACATCGCCGAAGTGCCGGGCATCGAGCGCATCCGCTACACCACCTCCCACCCTCGGGAGATGACCCAGCGCCTGTTCGACACCTACCTCAAGGTGCCCAAGCTGGTGTCCCACCTGCACCTGCCCGTCCAGGCCGGCTCCGACCGGGTGCTGGCGGCCATGAAGCGGGGCTACACGGCGCTGGAGTACAAGTCGATCATTCGGAAGCTCCGGGCGGCGCGGCCCGACATCTCCCTTTCCTCAGACTTCATCGTCGGCTTCCCCGGCGAGACCGACGAGGATTTCGAAAAGACCATGAAGCTCATCGACGAGGTTGGCTTCGACACCTCCTTCAGCTTCATCTACAGCCCCCGCCCCGGGACCCCGGCCCTGGAGCTGGCCGACGACACCCCGGCCGAGGTCAAGTCGGCCCGCCTGACGCGGCTGCAGAAGCGCATCGAGGAACAGGCCCAGGTCATCAGCCGGGCCATGGTCGGCAGCGTCCAGCGGGTGCTGGTGGAAGGCCCGTCGAAGAAGGACGCAGCCGAGCTGGCCGGGCGCACGGACAACAACCGGGTGGTGAATTTCGTCGGCAACCCGCGCCTGATCGACACTTTCGTCGATGTCCGCATCACCGGGGCCCTGCCCCACAGCCTGAGGGGCGAGATTGTCCTCCGCGAAAGCTAAGACGCCGCCGAAGTCGCGGCCCGTCGACCTGGCCCTGGCGCCGGTGGACAACACTCTGCTCGCCAACCTGTGCGGTGCCCTGGACGAGAACATCCGCCAGATCGAGACGGCCTTCGATGTGGCCATCGCCCGCCGCGGCGAGCGCTTCACCATCCGCGGCGACAACGCCCAGCGGGCGGCCCAGGCCCTCGAGCACTTCTACGTCCTGGCCCGCAACCCCCTGTCGGTGGACGAGGTGCAACTGGGCCTCATCGAGCTGACCAACGCCCCGGTGCGCCGGGTTTCCACCGGCGAGAGCCCGGTGGACGGACCTCAGCTCATCACCCGCAAGGCCGAACTGCACGGCCGCACGCCGCGGCAGATCGAATACCTGAAGGCGATCCAGGCCCACGACATCACCTTCGGCATCGGCCCTGCCGGCACCGGCAAGACCTACCTCGCCGTGGCCAGCGCCGTCGATGCCTTCGAGCGCGACCTGGTGGAGCGCATCATCCTCACCCGTCCGGCGGTGGAGGCCGGCGAGCGCCTCGGCTTCCTGCCCGGCGACCTGGCCCAGAAGGTGGACCCCTACCTGCGCCCCCTCTACGACGCCCTCTACGACCTGATGGGCTACGACCGCGTTTCCAAGCTCTACGAGAAGGGCGCCATCGAGATCGCGCCGCTGGCCTTCATGCGCGGCCGCACCTTGAACCACGCCTTCATCATCCTCGACGAGGCCCAGAACACGACGCCGGAGCAGATGAAGATGTTCCTCACCCGCATCGGCATCGGCGCCAAGGCCGTGGTCACCGGCGACCTCACCCAGGTGGACCTGCCCAAGGGCCAGAAGAGCGGGCTGCGCGAAGCCCGCGAGGTGCTGAAAGAGGTGCGCGGCCTGGCCTTCACCGAATTCCTCAAGGAGGACGTCGTCCGCCACCCACTGGTGGCCCGCATCGTCGCCGCCTACGAGACCCACCATGGCAGCCAGCAAAAGACTTAACCTCTCGGTGCAATACGCCTGCAACAGCGATGGCCTACCCTTGCGGCAAGACCTGCGGCGCTGGGCCCGGGCGGCGCTGGAAGGTGGCGGCACGGTGGTCATCCGCTTCGTGGGCGCCGACGAAGGCCGCGCCCTCAACCGCGATTACCGGCACAAGGATTACGCCACCAACGTGCTTTCCTTCCCCTACGAGTTCGAGCCGGCGATTGCCGGCGATATGGTCATCTGCCCCGAGGTGGTGACCCGGGAAGCGGCGGAGCAGGGCAAGGCCGCTGCCGCCCACTTCGCCCACCTGGTGGTGCATGGTATGCTGCACCTGCAGGGCTGGGACCATGACAATGACGAAGACGCAGCCGCCATGGAAGCGGAGGAAAAACGGATTCTCGCCGGTCTGGGCTATCCCGACCCCTACGACGCCTGACGGGATCAGGCGCCAAGGCCTTGCTCCGGCGAGGCCTTGGCCCCTCGTCCCGCAACCCTGACCATGGACCCTTCCCCCAGTTCGCAGAAACCCGGATTTTTTGAACGGCTCTCCTCCCTGCTCCTGCGCGAGCCGGAGGATCGCGAACAACTGATGCAGCTCCTGCACTCGGCCTACGAAAAGAACCTGATGGACGCCGACGCCCTCACCATCATCGAGGGGGCGCTCGCCACTTCCGAAACCCGCGTCACCGACGTCATGGTGCCCCGGGCCCAGATGGACGTGGTGGATGTGGACGACCCCATCGACGACATCATCGCCGTCGTCATCGACGCCGCCCACTCCCGCTTCCCGGTGGTGGACGGCGACCGCGACAAGGTGCTGGGCATCCTGCTGGCCAAGGACCTGCTGCGGCTGCATACGGAAAAGGATTTCGACCTCCGCGACTGGCTGCGGCCGGCGGTGTTCATCCCCGAATCCAAGCGCCTCAACGTGCTGCTCCGCGAATTCCGGGTTTCGCGCAACCACATGGCCATCGTCGTCAACGAATACGGCGGCGTCGCCGGCCTGGTCACCATCGAGGACGTGCTGGAGCAGATCGTCGGCGACATCGAGGACGAATACGACTTCGACGAGGCCCACGACAACATCCGCCTCGATTCCACCGGCCGTTACCGGGTCAAGGCCCGCACCGAGATCGAGGATTTCAACGAGGCCTTCGCCACCCGGTTTTCCGACGAGGAGTGCGACACCGTCGGCGGCCTCGTCCTGCGCTACCTGGGCCGGGTACCCAAGCGCAACGAGGTGATGGAAATCGAGGGCGTGCGCTTCCAGGTGCTGCGGGCCGACAGCCGCCGGCTGTATACCCTGCTGGTGGATGCTCCCGCCAAGCCGGAAGCCGGTGGCGCCACCGGCTGACCGGCGCCGCCTCGGCGTCTGGCTGGCATTTGTTCTCGGCGCCGTCGGCGTCGGGGCCTTCGCGCCCCTGGGCTGGTTTCCCCTGCTGTGGGCCGCGCTCGCCGGCCTCTTTCTCCTGCTGGCCGAGGCCCGGTCGCCCCGCCGGGCCTTCTGGCTGGGCTGGGCCTTCGGTTGCGGCCATTTCCTCGCCGGGGTGTCGTGGATCTACGTCAGCCTCTCCGTCTTCGGCGGCATGCCCCCCTGGGTGGCGGGGCCGGCCACGGTGCTCTTCTGCGCCGTGCTGGCCCTCTATCCAGCCCTCGTCGCCTGGATCTTCCGGCGCTGGCTGCCGGCGGCGGCCTGGCGGCAGGCGCTTTCCTTCGCCGCCCTGTGGAGCCTGGGGGAATGGCTGCGGGGCTGGCTGTTCACCGGCTTCCCCTGGCTGGCGGCGGGGTATTCCCAGGCGCCGCCTTCGCCCCTGGCCGGTTACGCGCCGCTCCTCGGCGTCTTCGGCATCTCCCTCCTGCTGGCGGCGCTGGCGGCGGGCCTGGCCCTGGCCTGGCGCCACCGCCGCGTCGCCTGGCTGGCGCCGGGCGTCGCCCTTCTCGCCCTCGGCTACGGCCTGCGCGGGGTCGCCTGGACCACGCCTGCCGGCGAGCCGGTCAGCGTCGCTCTGGTGCAGGGCAACGTGCCCCAGGAGATGAAGTTCGTCCCGGAGCATTTCGTCCGCACCCTCGACCTCTATTACGACCTGGTGGAGGCCCACCCGGCCCGGCTCACGGTCCTGCCGGAAACCGCCGTGCCGGCCATGCTGGAAGCGGTGCCGCCGGCCTACCTGGCCGACCTCAGGCGTCTGGCGGCGCGCCGCGGGGGAGACCTCATCTTCGGCGTGCCCACCGGCGACGCGCGCCAGTACTGGAACAGCGCCGCCACCCTCGGGGCCGCGCCGATGCAGGTCTATAGCAAGACCCACCTGGTGCCCTTCGGCGAATTCATCCCGCCCGGCTTCGCCTGGTTCATGGCCCTGGCGGACATCCCCATGTCCGCCTTCTCCCGCGGACCGGAAACCCAGAAGCCCTTCGCCGTCGCCGGCCGGCGGGTGGCCGCCAACATCTGCTACGAGGACGCCTTCGGCGAGGAGATCATCCGCAGCCTGCCGGAGGCGGGCATCCTGGTGAATCTCTCCAACACCGCCTGGTTCGGACGCTCCCTGGCGCAACCGCAGCACCTGCAGATCGCCCGCCTGCGTGCCCTGGAGACGGGACGCCCCATGCTGCGGGCCACCAACACCGGCATGACGGCGGTGGTGGCGCCGGACGGCGCCGTGACGGCGGCGCTGCCGCCCTTCACCACCGGCGTGCTGACGGCCGAGGTGACGGCCTACGAGGGGATGACGCCCTACGCCCGCTGGGGCAACGGCGCCTTCCTGCTGCTGGCGGGGGGGCTGTTGGCCGCGGCCCTGATCCGGCGGCGTTAGCCGTTGTTGCGGCTGCGCGACTGGGCCTGTTCCAGGCGCTGTTTCTCGGCGATGACGCGGTTGGCGTAACGCTGGTCCGGGTCCGCCGCGGCGCCGGCGAACTGCTGCAGGCCTTCCACCAGGCCGCCGTTGTTGGCGATGGATTCCTTGAGGACGCGGGCGCCGACCAGGACATTGGTGACCGGGTCGAGCAGGGGCGAGCCGCCGGCGCCTTCCGGCAGTTTTTCCTGATGGAAGCGGGGGATCACCTGCATCAGTCCCTGGGCGCCCATGACGCTTTCCGAGAAGGGGTTGAACCCGGATTCGACGCCGATGACGGCGATGATGAGCAGTGGGTCCAGATGCAGGTTGCGGCCGGCGGCCTGGGCGGCGGTGAAGATGGGGCGAACCGCCTCCACGGAAACCCGGTAGCGCCGCGAGACGCTGTCGAGGGCGGCCCGCATGCGGGGGCTCAGGGGCTCCTCGGCGGCGGGCGCGGTCGGGGCTTCGGCCTCGGTTTCGGGGGCGGCGGCGACTTCGCCGGCGTCGTTGGCGGCAAGGGCGGTCAGCCGCGGGTAGGCGGCCACCAGGCCGATGGCGAGCAAGGCGCCCAGGGCCAGGGCGAGGAAATCCTGGACGCCGAAGGCCGCAGCCCGACGACGCAGGGAAAGGGATTGCAAAGCGATGGTTGCAGACATGCGCTTCTCCTTCACTGTTGCCACCGGCGGCAGAAGGCCCGCCGGCGAACGGTTATGGGGTGGCGCAACGGGTTGGGTCCGGGCGGGGGTGGGGGGCCGGGAGGTGGCAGGGAGGGACCGCCGAACGGGAAGAACTGCATCAACCCTTGGTCTGCAAGACGGTTGTTGCGCCGCAGCAATGTGCACTGTATTGATTTATTTGGTCTTTGTCAAATACGGGGTATTTGGCATGCCGATTGTGTTGCGCTGCCGCATTGGCGGGCAGGGCCCCGCCCGGCTTCCCTCCAGCCATACGTCTGCCCCGCAAAACCTAGTAAAATCCGATGTTTCACGTATCCATTCCGAGTCCGTCCATGGCCACCAAGCCCACCTTTAGTTCCGACGTCACGGCCGCGGGCGGCCATGAGTCTGCACTGAAACAAAAACCGAGTTTTCAAGAAGTGATCCTGCGCCTGCAGGAATACTGGGACAAACAAGGCTGCGCCCTGCTGCAGCCCTACGACATGGAAGTCGGGGCCGGCACCAGCCACACCGCCACCTTCCTGCGCGCCCTGGGTCCCGAGCCCTGGAAGGCCGCCTACGTGCAGCCCTCCCGCCGGCCCAAGGACGGCCGCTACGGCGAGAACCCCAACCGCCTGCAGCACTACTACCAGTACCAGGTGGTGCTGAAGCCGGCGCCCGAGAACATCCTCGAGCTCTACCTGGGCTCGCTGGAGGCGCTGGGCTTCGACCTCAAGCAGAACGACGTCCGCTTCGTCGAGGACGACTGGGANNGGCATCGACTGCAAGCCCATCACCGGCGAGATCACCTACGGCCTGGAGCGCCTGGCCATGTACCTGCAGGGCGTGGAGAACGTCTTCGACCTGACGTGGACCGAGGGCCTCACCTACGGCGACGTCTACCACCAGAACGAAGTCGAGCAGTCCGCCTACAACTTCGAGCATTCCGACGCCGATTTCCTGTTCACCGCCTTCGGCGCCCACGAGAAGCAGGCCCAGCACCTGATGGGCGCCCAGCTGGCGCTGCCCGCCTACGAGCAGGTGCTGAAGGCCGCCCACACCTTCAACCTGCTCGATGCCCGCGGCGCCATCTCGGTCACCGAGCGGGCCGCCTACATCGGCCGCATCCGCAACCTCGCCCGCGCCGTTGCCCAGAGCTACGTGGACAGCCGCGCCCGCCTGGGCTTCCCCATGGCGCCGAAGGAATGGGCCGCCGAAGTGCTGGCCAAGCTCGAAGAACAGAACGCCAAGAAAGCCGCCTGAAAATGAAGAACCTGCTCGTTGAACTGTTCGTCGAAGAACTGCCGCCCAAGGCCCTCAAGAAACTGGGCGAAGCCTTCGCCCAGGCCCTCGGCCAGTCCCTCAAGACCCAGGGCCTGGCGCCCGCCGATGCCGGCGTCACCGCCTACGCCTCGCCCCGCCGGCTGGCCGCCCACGTCACCGGCGTTGTCGCCGCCGCCGCCGACAAGCCGGTGGTGCAGAAGCTGATGCCGGTGGCCGTCGGCCTCGACGCCGGCGGCAACGCCACCCCGGCGCTGTTGAAGAAGCTCGCCGCCTTGGGCGCCGACGCTTCCGTGGTGCCTGGCCTGCGCCGCGAATCCGACGGCAAGGCCGACGTCCTCTTCTACGACAGCCTGGCCAAGGGCGCGACCCTGGCGGAAGGCCTGCAGAAGGCCATCGAGGCCGCCCTGGCCGCCCTGCCCATCCCCAAGGTGATGAGCTACCAGTTGCAGGACGGCTGGAGCAGCGTCCATTTCGTGCGCCCGGCCCACCGGCTGGTGGCCCTGCACGGTGCCGACGTCGTGCCCGTGTCCGTCCTCGGCCTGCAGTCGGGCCGCGAGACCCAGGGCCACCGCTTCGAAGGCGCCAAGGACCCGGTGGTCATCGCCGACGCCGACAGCTACGCCGAAACCCTGAAGCGCGACGGCGCCGTCATCGCCAGCTTCGCCGAGCGCCGGGCCGAGATCGCCCGCCAGCTGGCGGCCGCCGCCGAGAAGGCCGGCGGCCGGCCCATCGAGGACGAGGCCCTGCTCGACGAGGTCACCGCCCTGGTGGAGCGCCCCAACGTGCTCATCGGTCAGTTCGAAGAGGAATTCCTGGCCGTGCCCCAGGAATGCCTGATCCTGACCATGAAGGCCAACCAGAAGTACTTCCCGCTGCTCGATTCCCGCGGCAAGCTGACCAACAAGTTCCTGCTGGTGAGCAACATCAGCCCCGCCGACCCCGGTGCCGTCATCGGCGGCAACGAGCGGGTGGTGCGGCCCCGGCTCGCCGACGCCAAGTTCTTCTTCGACCAGGACCGCAAGAAGACCCTGGAATCCCGCGTCCTCGGCCTGGCCAAGGTGGTCTATCACAACAAGCTGGGCACCCAGGGCGAACGGGTGCAGCGGGTCTGCGCCATCGCCAAGGCCATCGGCAGCACGCTGGGCGGCGAAGCCCTGGCCCTGCAGGCGGAGCAGGCCGCGCTGCTGGCCAAGGCCGACCTCCTGACCGACATGGTGGGCGAATTCCCCGAGCTGCAGGGCATCATGGGCCGCTACTACGCGCTCCACGACGGCCTGGCGCCGGCCATCGCCGACGCCATCGAAGACCACTACAAGCCCCGCTTCGCCGGCGACAGCCTGCCCCGGGGCAGCGTGGGCACCGTCGTCGCCCTGGCCGACAAGCTGGAAACCCTGGTCGGCATGTTCGGCATCGGCCAGATTCCCACCGGCGACAAGGATCCCTTTGCGCTCCGCCGCCACGCCCTGGGCGTCATCCGCATGTTGAGCGAGGGCGATCTCGACCTGCCGCTGGACAAATTGCTGGCGACGGCCACCGCACCCTTCTCCGCGGTGGAAGGCTTCAAGGCCAACGACGCCGCTCTCGCCGACTTCATCTATGACCGCCTCGCCGGCAGCCTGCGGGACCAGGGCTACACCGCCCAGGAGGTGGATGCCGTGGTGTCCCAGCGGCCCCAGCGCCTGGGCGACATCGCCAAGCGCCTCGCCGCCGTGCGCGCCTTTGCCGCACTGCCCGAGGCTGCCGCCCTGGCCGCCGCCAACAAGCGGGTGGGCAACATCCTCAAGAAGGCGGATGGCGCCGTTGCGGCCAAGGTCGACGGGGCCGCCCTCAAGGAGGCCGCCGAAATCGCCCTCAACGGGGCGTTACAGACCATCAAGCCCCAGGCCGACGCCGCCTTCGCCGCCGGCGACTACGCGGCGTCGCTGCGTTCCCTGGCCGCCCTCAAGGCGCCGGTGGATACCTTCTTCGACCAGGTCATGGTCAATGCCGAGGACCCGGCCCTGCGCGCCAACCGCCTGGGGCTGCTGGCCACCCTGCATGAAGCCATGAACCGGGTGGCCGATCTTTCGAAGCTCTCCACATGAAGCTCGTCATCCTCGACCGCGACGGCGTCATCAATTTCGACTCCGCCCAGTTCATCAAGAGCCCGGCGGAGTGGAAGCCCATCCCCGGCAGCCTGGAGGCCATCGCCCGCCTGTCCCAGGCCGGCTACCGGGTGGTGGTGGCCACCAACCAGTCGGGCGTCGGCCGCGGCCTCTTCGACATGGATACCCTGAACGCCATCCACGAGAAGATGCACAAGGCGGTGGTCGCCGCCGGCGGGCGCCTCGACGCCATCTTCTACTGCCCGCACCCGGCCGATTCCGCCTGCGAATGCAGGAAGCCCAAGCCGGGCATGTTCCGGCGCATTTCCGAAACCCTCAACGTCAACCTCAAGGGCGTGCCCTCCGTCGGCGATTCCCTGCGCGACCTGCAAGCCAGCGTCATCCTCGGCTGCCTGCCCATCCTGGTGCGCACCGGCAAGGGGGAGAAGACCAGGGCCGATGGCAACCTGCCCGAAGGCACCCTGGAGTTCGCCGATCTGGCGGCGGTGGTGGACTGGATCCTGTCGGGCAGGCGTCCATGATCCAGTTGCGTTCCGCCCTCTTCCTGCTGGCCACGACGCTGCTGACGGTCTTCCTGGCCCCCCTCATCATCCTCGCCGCCCTGGTGCTGCGCGGCACCGCCGGCTTCCGGCTGGTGGCCCTGTGGCGCCATGGCTACATGGCCTGCGTGCGGCACATCCTCGGCATAGAGGCCCGGGTGCTGGGCCGCGAGAACATGCCGGCGGAGCCCTGCGTCATCCTCGCCAAGCACCAGTCGGCCTGGGAGACGGTGGCCCTGCAGGACTACGTCCCCGCCGGCAGCTATTGCGTCTTCGTGCTCAAGAAGGAGCTGCTGCGGCTGCCCTTCTTCGGCTGGGCCCTGGCCGCCATGCGCCACATTTCCATCGACCGCAGCTCCGGCAAGGAGGCCCTCGACCAGGTGGTGGTCCAGGGCAAGGAGCGGCTGGCGCGGGGCTTCTACGTCATCGTCTTCCCCGAGGGGACGCGGGTGGCTCCCGGCCAGAAGCGCCGCTTCAAGATCGGCGGCGCCTACCTGGCGAGCCATGTCGGCTGCAAGGTGGTGCCCGTCGCCCACGACGCCGGCGAGCTGTGGCCCCGCCAGGCCTTCCTCAAGCGGCCCGGCACCGTCACCGTCAGCATCGGCCCGGCCATCGACGCCACCGGCCTGAGCGAGCACGAGCTGAACGAGCGGGTGGAGTCCTGGATTGAGGACGAGATGCACCGCCTGTCGCCCCACCGCTATCCGGATGCCGCCAAGGCCGAGGCCTGAGGCCGCGGAATCCGCCCGCACCATCGCCCTCGTCGGGCGGGAGGTGCCCTACCTGTTGCGCCGCAGCCACCGCCGCACCATCGGCCTGACCATCGACCAGCGGGGCCTGCGGGTGGGGGCGCCGGTGCGGGCGTCCCTGGGCGACATCGAGGGCCTCATCCGCAAGCACGGCGGCTGGGTGCTGGACAAGCTGGACGCCTGGGAGCGGCGGGCGGCGCCGGCGCCCCTGGCCATCGCCGACGGCCTGCACTTGCCCTTCCTCGGCGGCGGGCTGACCGTCCGCCTGGGCGTCGGCGCCAACCGGGCCCTGTGGTCCGGCGACGGCTGCCGGCTTTCCCTGGCCCTGGCGCCGGGCGGCGATGCCCGGGCCGTCCTCGAACGGGCCCTGCGGGAACGGGCCCGCCGCGTCTTCGCCGAACGCCTGGTCCTCCTCGCCCCCCGCCTCGGCGTGCCGCAGCCGCCCTTCGCCCTCTCCTCCGCCCGCACCCGCTGGGGCAGTTGCAGCGCCCGGGGCAGCCTGCGCCTCAACTGGCGGCTGGTATTCTTTCCCCTCCCCGTCATCGATTACGTGGTGGCCCACGAACTGGCCCATCTCAAGGAAATGAACCACGGCCCGGCGTTCTGGTCCCTGGTGGAACGGCTTTGCCCCGACTGGCGCGAGCGCCGCCGCGACTTGAAGCGGCTGGCCCACGCCCTGCCCAACTTTTGAGGAGACAACCATGCGCATCCTCCACACCATGCTTCGCGTCGGCGACCTCGACCGCTCCCTGGCCTTCTACACCGAGGTGCTCGGCATGCAGCTCCTGCGCCGCCAGGACTACCCCGACGGCCGCTTCACCCTGGCCTTCGTCGGCTACGGTCCGGAAAGCGAGGGGGCGGTGATCGAACTCACCCACAACTGGGATACCGCCGCCTACGACCTGGGCAACGGCTTCGGCCACGTCGCCCTGGCCGTGCCCGACGCGGCGGCGGCCTGCGCCGAGATCAGGCGCCGGGGCGGCAAGGTGGTGCGGGAGGCGGGGCCCATGAAGCACGGCTCCACCGTCATCGCCTTCGTCGAGGATCCGGACGGCTACAAGATCGAGCTGATCCAGCGCGCCTGATTCGCATCAAGGCCCGCCGGCGGGCGCGGGGCGATACTGAAACGTCCGGAGGTATTGCCCATGTCCTTTCCCGAGTTCTACGCCCGCGTTCCCCGCCTCGTCCTGCGCGACCCCCTGGCCGCCCTTCTGGGCGCCGCCGAGGACGGCATCATCGAATACCGCTACGAGGACGCCGTCCGCCTGGCAGGCCATTCGTGCCCGACGGTGGCCGGCGCCTACCTGATGGCGGCGCGCCTGCTGCACCACTTATACGGTGAGGAAGTGCCGGAACGGGGCGGGCTGCGCGTCGAATTCCAGGCCGGCCAGGGCGAGGGCGTCACCGGCGTCGTGGCCGCCGTCTTCGGGCTCATCACCGGCGCCGCCGGGGAAGGTGGTTTCAAGGGCCTGGGCGGCCGCCATGGCCGCCGCCACCTGCTGCGCTTCGGCGTCGCCGACGTGGCGGGCATCGTGCGCCTGGTCCGCGTGGACAGCGGCGCGGCGGCGACCGCCAGCCTGGATCTCTCGCCGGTGCCGGCGGCCCCGGAAATGGCGGAGCTCCTCGGCGAAACGCTGGCCGGGGAAGGCGGCCAAGCCACCGCCCGGGAATTCGCCGCCCTCTGGCAGGACCGGGTGCGGCGCCTGCTCCTGGATCACTTCGACGATCCGGCCGTGGTCCGCGTCACGCCGTAGGCTTCGCCGGCTCCCCCAGGCCCGCCACCGCCTCCGCCACCAGTGGCAGGAGACCGCTGTCGCTGCCGCGGACCTGCAGGTGCTGGTGCAGCGCCCGCCGCATGCGGGGATCCCAGAAGCGGGTGAGATGGCTGGCCACCTCCTGGCGCGCGGCGGCGCGGTCGGGCCAGGGTTCGAAGAAGCGGCCGATCTGGTTGGCCATTTTGACGAGATTGTCCATGTCCATGGTTCAGGGGATGAGTCGGTCAGGGTGGCTGTAGGCGGTGAGGCGGCTGCTGCGGGCCATGCCCACCAGGGTGAGGCCGGCCTCCTCCGCCAGCCGGACGGCGAAGGCGGTGGGGGCGGAGATGGCGGCCAGGAGGCCGATGCCGGCGGAAGCCGCCTTCTGCACCATCTCGTAGCTCGCCCGGCTGGTCACCGCCAGGAAGCCGGCGGCGGGGTCGAAGCCTTCGCGGGCGAGGGCGCCGATGAGCTTGTCGAGGGCGTTGTGGCGGCCCACGTCCTCCCGCACCGTCAGCAGTGTGCCGGCGTCGTTGGCCCAGGCGGCGGCGTGGGCGGCGCCGGTGGCGGCGAACAGGGGTTGGTGGGGCAGGAGCCCCGCCAGGGCGCGGTGGATGGCCGCCGCCGCCAGGGGCGCTCGGGGGGCGACCGGCGCCGGGGAACGGACCGCCAGGCCCAGGCTCTCGACGCCGCAGAGGCCGCAGCCGGTGCGGCCGGCGAGGCTGCGCCGGCGCTCCTTCAAGGCGGCGAGGCGGGCGCTGGCGATTTCCAGGCGCACCTCGATGCCGCCTTCCACCGCCACCGCCTCGCAGTCGTAAAGTTCGCCGGGGCTGGCGAGGATGCCTTCGGAAAGGCTGAAGCCGAGGGCGAAATCGGTGAGGTCGGCGGGGGTGGCGAGCATCACGGCGTGGGAGATGCCGTTATAGACCAGGGCCACCGGCACTTCCTCCGCCAGGTTTTCCAGGCTGGCCACCGCTTCGCCGTCGGCCAGGCGGCGGGCGGTGACGGTGGCGCGGGGCGCCGGCAGGGGGGGCTCGTCTTCCGGCGGCAGGCGGCGGGCGGGGGCGCTCATGGCGTTGCCTCCTGGGGCGCGCCGGCGAGGAACTCCCGCTGCCGCTTGCGCTCCCGCCGGAAGCGCTCCTGCCAGGCGGAGGGCTGCGCCACCGGCGTCACCTGGACGGCGGTCACCTTGTATTCCGGGCAGTTGGTGGCCCAGTCGGAATTGTCGGTGGTGATGACGTTGGCGCCGGATTCGGGGAAGTGGAAGGTGGTATAGACCACCCCCGGCTGCACCCGCTCGGTGAGCGTGGCCCGCAGCACGGTCTCGCCGGCCCGGCTGGCGATGCCCACCCAGTCGCCTTCCCGGATGCCCCGGTCCTCGGCGTCGGCGGGGTGGATCTCCAGCCGGTCCTCCCCGTGCCAGGCGACGTTGGCGGTGCGCCGGGTCTGGGCGCCCACGTTGTACTGGCTGAGGATGCGGCCGGTGGTGAGGATGAGGGGGTAGCGGGAATTGACCCGTTCCTCGGTGGCGATGTACTCGGTGATCATGAAGCGCCCCTTGCCGCGGACGAATTCCTCCACGTGCATGATGGGGGTGCCTTCCGGCGCCGCTTCGTTGCAGGGCCACTGGATGCTCCCCTGGGCGTCGAGCTTCCCGTAGCTCACCCCGTGGAAGGTGGGGGTGAGGCGGGCGATCTCGTCCATGATCTCGGACGGGTGCTGGTAGTCCATGGGGTAGCCCAGGGCGTTGGCGAGGTCCACCGTCACTTGCCAGTCCTCCTTGCCGGCCAGGGGCGGCATGGCCTTCCTCACCCTGGAGATGCGCCGCTCGGCGTTGGTGAAGGTGCCGTCCTTCTCCAGGAAGCTCGCGCCGGGCAGGAAGACATGGGCGAACTTGGCGGTCTCGTTGAGGAAGAGGTCCTGGACCACCACGCATTCCATGGCCCGCAGCGCCGCTTCCACGTGCTGGATGTTGGGGTCGGACTGGGCGATGTCCTCGCCCTCGCAGTAGAGGCCCTTGAAGCTGCCGTCGAGGGCGGCCTCGAACATGTTGGGGATGCGCAGCCCCGGTTCCGGGCTGAGGGTGGCCCCCCAGGCGGCCTCGAACTGGCCGCGGGTGGCGGCGTCGGAGACGTGCCGGTAGCCCGGCAGCTCGTGGGGGAAGGAGCCCATGTCGCAGGAGCCCTGCACGTTGTTCTGGCCCCGCAGCGGATTCACCCCCACCCCCAGGCGGCCGATGTTGCCGGTGGCCATGGCCAGGTTGGCGATGGCCATGACCATGGTGGAGCCCTGGCTGTGCTCGGTGACCCCCAGGCCGTAGTAGATGGCGGCGTTGCCGGCGCCGGCGTAGAGGCGGGCGGCGCCCCGCACCATTTCCGCCGGGACGCCGGTGATGCCGGCGGTGGCTTCCGGGGAATGGTCGTGGGAGGCGACGAATTCGCGCCAGTATTCAAAGGCCGGGCCTTCGCAGCGGTCGGCGATGAAGGCCTCGTCCGCCAGCCCCTCGGTGACGATGACGTGGGCCAGCGCGTTGGCCAGGGCGACGTTGGTGCCCGGCTTCAGTTTCAGGTGGAAGGCGGCCTCGTAGTGGGGGCCCTGCACCAGGTCGATGGCCCGGGGGTCGGCGACGATGAGCTTGGCCCCCTGCCTGAGGCGCCGCTTCAACTGGGAGCCGAACACCGGGTGACCGTCGGTGGGGTTGGCACCGATGACGAAAATCACGTCCGCTTCCAGCACCGAATCGAAGGTCTGGGTGCCGGCGGATTCGCCGAGGGTCTGCTTGAGGCCGTAGCCGGTGGGGGAGTGGCAGACCCGGGCGCAGGTATCCACGTTGTTGTTGCCGAAGGCGGCCCGCACCAGCTTTTGCACCAGATAGGTTTCTTCGTTGGTGCAGCGGGAAGAGGTGATGCCGCCGATGCTGTCCCGGCCGTACTTGCCCTGGAGGCGGCGGAATTCGGAGGCCGCGTAGGCGATGGCCTCCTCCCAGGAAACCTTCTGCCAGGGGGCGTCGATGCTCTTCCGGATCATCGGCGTGGTGATGCGGTCCGGGTGGGTGGCATAGCCCCAGGCGAAGCGGCCCTTGACGCAGGAATGGCCGTGGTTGGCGTGGCCGTCCTTCCACGGCACCATGCGCACCACCTCGTTGCCCTTCATTTCCGCCTTGAAGCCGCAACCGACGCCGCAGTAGGCGCAGGTGGTGGTGACGCTCCTTTCCGCCTGGCCCTGGGCGATCACCGACTTCTCCATGAGCGTCGCCGTGGGGCAGGCCTGGACGCAGGCGCCGCAGGAGACGCATTCCGATTCCATGAAGTGCTGGCCCTGCCCCGGGCTCACCCGGGAGGCGAAGCCCCGGCCGGCGATGGTGAGGGCGAAGGTGCCCTGGGTTTCCTCGCAGGCCCGCACGCAGCGGTTGCAGACGATGCACTTCGAGGCGTCGTAGGCGAAATAGGGGTTGGAGCTGTCCACCGGGGTGCGGTGGGCGGCGTCGAAGTGGTTGGCGCCGGAACCGTAGCGCACTTCCCGCAGGCCCACCACCCCGGCCATGTCCTGGAGCTCGCAATTGCCGTTGGCGGAGCAGGTGAGGCAGTCCAGGGGGTGGTCGGAGATGTAGAGCTCCATCACCCCCCGGCGCAGCTCGGCGAGCCTGGGGGACTGGGTACGCACCACCATGCCGGCCTCCGCCGGAGTGGTGCAGGAGGCCGGATAGCCACGGCGGCCGTCAATCTCCACCAGGCACAGGCGGCAGGAGCCGAAGGGCTCCAGGCTGTCGGTGGCGCACAGCTTGGGCACGGGGATGTCCGCCTCCTGGGCGGCGCGCATGAGGGAAGTGCCGGCGGGCACCGTCACCTCGACGCCGTCGATGGTGAGGGTGACCCGTTGCTCGGAGTGGCGGGCGGGGGTGCCGTAGTCGGTTTCGCGGGGAAGGCTCATGTTGTTCTCCTGGCCGCCGTTACGCGGCCGCGGTCTTGTCGATGCCGAAATCTTCGGGGAAGTGCCGGAGGGCGGACTGCACCGGGTAGGGGGCCATGCCCCCCAGGGCGCACAGCGACCCGTTCAGCATGGTGTCGCAGAGGGAATCGAGGAGGGCGAGGTTCCGGCCCCGCTGCTGGCCGGCGATGATGCGGTCGATGACCTCGACGCCCCGGGTGGAGCCGATGCGGCAGGGGGTGCATTTGCCGCAGGATTCGACGGCGCAGAATTCCATGGCGTAGCGGGCCAGGCGGGCCATGTCCACCGTGTCGTCGAAGGCCACCAGGCCGCCGTGGCCGACCATGGCGCCCATGGCCACGTAGGCCTCGTAGTCCAGGGGCACGTCGAACCGGGATTCGGGGACGAAGGCGCCCAGGGGGCCGCCCACCTGCACCGCCCGGATGGGCCGGCCGCTCGCTGCGCCGCCGCCGTAGTCGTAGAGGAGCTCGCGGAGCGTCACCCCGAAGGCCTTTTCCACCAGGCCGGGGCGCTTCAGGTTGCCGGCGAGCTGGAAGGGCAGGGTACCCCGGGAGCGGCCCATGCCGTAGTCACGGTAGAAGGCGCCGCCCTGGGCGAGGATGACGGGCACCGAGGCGAAGCTCATGACGTTGTTGATCACCGTGGGCTTGCCGAAGAGGCCGGAGAGCGCCGGCAGGGGCGGCTTGGCCCGGACCACGCCGCGCTTGCCTTCCAGGCTCTCCAGCATGGCGGTTTCCTCGCCGCACACGTAGGCCCCGGCGCCCAGGCGCACTTCCAGCTCGAAGGCGCGGCCGGAACCGGCCACGTCGGGCCCCAGGAAGCCCGCCTCCCGGGCCCGGGCGATGGCCGCCCGGAGGGTGCGGAAGGCGTGGGGGTATTCGGAGCGCAGGTAGATGTAGCCCTGATCCGCCCCCACCGCCAGGGCGGCGATGGCCATGCCCTCGATGAGGCAGTAGGGGTCGCCCTCCATGAGCATGCGGTCGGAGAAGGTGCCGGAATCGCCCTCGTCGGCGTTGCAGACCACGTACTTCTGGCCGGCGGGGGCGTTCAGCACCGTGTTCCACTTGATGCCGGTGGGGAAGGCGGCGCCGCCCCGGCCGCGCAGGCCGGAGTCGGTGACTTCCTTGACCACCTCGGCACCGGAGAGGGCGGCAGCGCGGGCGAGGCCTTCGAAGCCCCCATGGGCCCGGTAGTCGTCGAGGGACAGGGGATCGGTGAGGCCCACCCGGGCGAAGGTGAGGCGCTCCTGGCGGGCGAAGTACGGCTGGTCCTCGATGCGGCCGAGGGCCAGGGGATGGTCCCAGCCGGCCAGGAAGCCGGCGGCGAAGAGGCCGGGGACGTCCTTGGGCTGCACCGGGCCGTAGGCGAGGCGGCCGGCGGGCGTTTCCACCTCCACCAGGGGCTCCCGCCAGTAGAGGCCCCGGGAGCCGTTGCGCACCAGGGTGACCTCGTCGCCCCGGCGGGCGGCCTCGGCGGCGATGGCCCTGGCCACCGCTTCGGCGCCCAGGGAAAGGGCGCCGGAATCGCAGGGAATGTGGATCCGGGTGCTCATCGTGCTTCCTTCCGCAGTTCGTCCATGAGGGCGTCGAAGCGGGCGCCATCCATCCGGCCGTGGATGTCGTCGTCGATGCGGATGGCCGGGGAGCAGGCGCAATTGCCCAGGCAATACACCGCCTCCAGGGTCACGGCCCCGTCGCCGGTGGTGCCGTGATAATCGACGCCGAGGCACTGCTTGGCGTGGGCCTCCAGGGCTTCGCTCCCCAGGGCCTGGCAGGATTCGGCCCGGCAGATCTGCACCACGTGGCGCCCCGGGGGGGAAGTGCGGAAATGGTGGTAGAAGCTGATCACCCCGTGCACCTCGGCCCGGCTCAGGTTGAGGGCGCCGGCGATGACCGGCACGGCCTCCTCCGGCACAAAGCCGAACTCGTCCTGGAGGGCGTGGAGCAGGGGCAGCAGGGCGCCGGGAAGGGCACGGTGGGCATCGACGATGCGCCGGATGGTGTCGGCGCGGTGGGCATCGGCCATGGAAGTCTCCTTGTTGGGGCGCCGGCCGGGGCCCCGCCCGTCCGGGGAAGAGAGGGGCCGGAGGCATGGGAGAGGCGCGGCTCCGGTCGGCAAATGCAGGCTAAACCCTTGCCGCGGCGGAGAAAACCGAATTATTCCGAAGGGGTGTTCGGTGTTTTCGAATGCCTCAGCGGCGGCGTGACACAGTGTCCCGGCCCGGGGGACACAAAGCGCCGGAAACGGCCCAATTTCGCCGGTGGGAGGCCTGGAACGGAGCTTGCAGAAGAGCCGGCATTCGCCTTCGACCGGAAACCGCCATGGGCATCCCCCTCCCGCCGTCCTCCTCGACGCCCTCCATGCTGGTGGAGGCGCCGGCGCGGCTGCATCTCGGCTTTCTCGACCCGGACGCCACCCTGGGCCGCCGCTTCGCAAGCCTGGGGCTGGTCATCGACGGCCTGGGCACCCGCCTGGAGGTGGCCCCGGCCGAGGCCAACGAGGTGGAGCTGGCCGGGGGCGGGCAGCCGGACCTGCGGGAGCGGCTGGCTGTCCTTCTCGAACGCCTCCAGGCCGACATCGGCCTGCACCGCCCCCTCCGGGTGACGGTGCACCGGGCGCCGCCGGCCCATGCCGGCTTCGGCTCCGGCACCCAACTCGCCCTGGCCCTGGGCCGCGCCTTCGCCGCCAGCCATCGCCTCGACCTGGATACCCGCCGCATCGCCGCCCTCCTCGGCCGGGGCAAGCGTTCCGGGGTGGGCATCGCCGGCTTCGACCGGGGCGGGCTGTTGCTCGACGGCGGCCCCGGGGCGGGGGCGGCGCCCTTGCTCGCCCGGGTGGATTTCCCCCGGGCGTGGCGCGTGCTGCTGGTCCTCGATCCCCGCCTGGACGGCCTGCACGGCAGCGCCGAGAACGCCGCCATGGGGCAGTTGCCGCCCTTTCCCCGCCCCCTGGCGGCGGACCTCTGCCACCAGGTGCTGATGCGGGTGCTCCCTGCCGCCCTGGAGGCGGATTTCGAGCCGTTTGCCGCCGGCGTGTCCGCCATCCAGCAGGCCATCGGCGACTACTTCGCGCCGGCCCAGGGGGGCTCCATGTATACCAGCCCGGCGGTGGCGCAGGTCCTGGAATGGGTCCGTCCCCGCTACCGGGCCGGTATCGGCCAGAGTTCCTGGGGGCCCACCGGCTTCGCCATCCTGCCCTCCGGCCTCGCCGCCCAGGAAGTGGTGGCGGCGGCCCGGGCCGCCGGGGTGGTGGCGCCCCATCTGCAACTCCTGGTGGTGGCGGGGCGCAACCAGGGCGCCCGCCTCACCGCCCTCCGATCTCCTTGGTTGGTCGGCCGCAGCAGTACGGGGCCCGCCCCGGCGGCCGTCCACTTTTTTTGATTCCTGAACGCGCCATGGAACGCCAGACCATCCTTCACATGTTCACCCCCGGGCGGCAGATGAGCCCCTTCGACATCAACATGGCCGTAGACGCCGGCTACCAGGTGGTGGTGCCCTACTGCGGCGTGGCCGCCGGCGAGATCCGCGGCCTCACCCAGGACGCCATCTTCTCCCGCGGCCCCAAGGGGGTGAAGGCCACCGGCATCTTCATCGGCGGCCGCGATGTGCTGCTCGCCGCCGACATGCTGGACAGCGCCCGCCAGGCCATGGTGCCCCCCTTCGCCGTGTCGGTGATGGCCGACCCCAGCGGTTCGTACACCACCGCCGCCGCCCTGGTGGCCTGCGTCGAGCGCCGCCTGCAGCAGGCCCACGGCACCGACCTGGCCGGCAAGGGCGTGGTGATCCTGGGCGGCACCGGCACCGTCGGGCGCATCGCCGGCGTGCTGGCGGCCGGCCTGGGTGCGCGGGTTTCCCTCGGCCACCACGTGGACCGCGCCCAGGCCGAGGACGCCGCCCTGGCCACCGGCGAGCGCTTCGCCTGCCGCCTGCAGGGCGTCGACGCCAGCACGCCGGCCCGCCGGCGGGAACTGCTGGCGGAGGCGGACGTGGTGCTGGCCACCGCCGCGGCGGGCATCCAGGTGGTGGACGGTGATACCCTGGCCGCCGCCGGCCGGCTCCTGGTGGCCGCCGACGTCAATGCCGTGCCGCCCTCGGGGATCGCCGGGGTCGGCGTCATGGACGACGGCGTCCCCCTGCCGGCCGGGCGGGGGGTGGGCATCGGCGCCCTGGCCGTGGGCAACGTCAAGTACCAGGTCGAACACCGCCTGCTGGTGGCCATGCGCACCGCCGAAAAACCCGTCTACCTGGGCTTCAACGAAGCCTTCGCCGAGGCCCGGGCGGTCTTGGCGGGGGAGGGCTGAGGCCGGTGAAGCCGCTCCTCGCCGTCGCCGGCCTGTCGGTGCGGATGCTGGCCGAAGCCGCCGGGGAAGCGGGCTTTCCCTGCGCCGCCCTGGATGTCTTCGGCGACGCCGATACCCGCCGGGCGGCGGCGTCCTGGCAGCCCATCGGCCGGGCCCAGGGACTGGCCATCGACCCCCGCGCCTTCCTCGCCGCCCTCGAACGCCTCGCCGCGGCGGGGGCGGCCGGCTGGATCGCCGGCAGCGGTTTCGAACCCCAGCCGGAACTCCTGGCGGCCGGCAACCGGCGCCTGCCCCTCATCGGCAACCCGCCCGAGGCAGTGGCCCGGGTGCGCGGTCCGGCGGACTTCTTCGGGCGCCTCGCCGCCCTCGGCATCCCCCATCCGGAAACCCGCCTCACGCCGCCCCCCCATGCCGCCGGCTGGCTGTGCAAGGACACCGCCAGCAGCGGCGGCTGGGG
>JRYJ01000475.1_pt1 | contig 54456 bp, 41 predicted proteins | sample 235371 | NCBI WGS metagenome assembly JRYJ01 (sample SAMN03074219, study PRJNA261477) | activated sludge metagenome | biome: Wastewater Treatment Plant; feature: Wastewater; material: Activated sludge; isolation source: activated biomass of a wastewater treatment plant treating hydrocarbon... ... | reverse complement strand
GCGTTATCCCCCTTGTGCGGTCGGGTTTGGCGTTTTATGGTCTTCTGTTTTATTTGTTACGGTTATGCGGGGGTCTGGGGTTGGGGGTTGGGGCCTCGGCAATAACGATAGCACCGCCCCGGCAAGTTTTCCCGGCCCTGAAAAGGCGGAAGCCCCGGATTGGGGGAACCCGGGGCTTCCATGGCGACCGTTTTTTGGGGGGAGGGGAACGGTCGCCGAGGGGGGAGGTTACAGGCCGAAATGCTTGCGGGACGCGGCGAGGAATGCTTCGATCACTTGCTCGTCCAGGTCTGCGGGGCCTGTGTTGTTCGGCATGGGTAGAAGATAAGGGCGGGGCGCGCCAGGTTCAAGTAACGGTTTGCAACAGCGTGTAGCAGGCGGTAAGCGGGGCCGCCCGCGCCGCATTTCCCCGGCTTCGTGATAGCCTAACGGCCTTCGTTCCATCCATTTGATCATGACTTCTCCCGACCAGAAACCTGCCTCCTCCCCGTCGGCCCGGACCTTCCTCAAGACGCTCCATGAACAGTACCCGGTACTGCGCGACCACCTGCCCCTGGCCATCGGCATCGACAAGCAAATCCTGGCGCAGCAGCCTGACATCGACCGCAAGATGCTGCGCCAGGCCATGCGCTTCCACACCAGCTCCACCCGCTACCTCAAGGAAATGCAGGTAGCGACGGTCCGCCACGGCCTGGATGGCCAGCCGGCCGACCCGGTGACCGACGAACAGCGTCAGCATGCTGCCGAACTGCTGCGGGAGCGTTTCAAGAAGGTTGCCGAACAGCGTCGCGCCGAGGAAGCGGCAAAGAAAGCCGAGGCAGCCGCCCAGCAGGCCGAGGCACGGCGCCAGGAGAAACTGGGACAGTTGGCTGCCAAGTTCGGCCGGCGCGCCTGATCGTTTCCCGGAGAAACTGTGCGGGCGATGCGAAAGGCATTTCCCGGCCGGCATAAAAACACTACAATCGGTACGGTTTATTGCTTCCCGGGAGGTTGGCGATCATGGGCATGCTGGACCGTCTGACGCAGACACTGCGGGCGCAGGGAGCCTTCCCTGGCAGGCACCGCTGTCTTGACCTGGTGCGCGATACCCTCGGCCCGGCGCTGGCCTCGGCGCCGGAATTCGAAACCATTCTCGGTCCGGCCCTGGACTTCGCGCTGGAATATTTCGAGGGCCAGATCGAAGCGATTCCCGGTCCCTTCCCCATCGCCACCGCCGCTCACGCCGGCGATCCTTTCCTGGCGGCGCTCTTCCCCGCGCGGGAGGACATCATGGCTGCCTTCGGCCGCAGCGTCGAAGTCAAGAACTTCCTGCCGACGCTGGCGCGGGACGGGCACGCCTGCGTCCACGCCCTGCTCGGCGTGCGCCGCAGGGCGGACGGTGAGCGGCAGCTTTTCGCCGACCATACCCTCCGCAACCTGGCGCCGACCCATCGTTTCGCCCGGGAGAGCCTCGCCCGCTCGGCCCTGGCGCGCCTCCTCAACGGGTTCCGCGACCATGTGGACCGTCGCCGGCAACAGGACAAGCTGTCGCGGATCGAATGGGACATGGGCAACCTCATCCCCGCCGCCGCCGCGCCGGCGGTTGCCCGGGAGTTCGCGGCGGGCGGGGACGATCTGGCACCGGCCCGGCTGGTCCGGGATCTGGCGGCATGGCTGCACGATCCGGCATGCGTCCTGCAGATTGGGGAGGGCGTGGCCGTTGCCGCCGGCGAAGGCAATGTCCGCCGGCTGCCCGCCCTGCGCTGCGCCGATCGCCGGCAGTGGATCGTCTGCCACGTTGAACTGAGCGTGGCCGAGGCGCTGCACGCCATCGCCGCGGAGTCCAGGGTGCATCGTTACATCTTCATCTGAGTTGCCATCTCCCTTGGGCGTGGGCACTTGACAACTCATGTCGATATAACTACGATTATCGACATGAAGTCCGACTACAGCCGCGCCCTCCCTGCCGAATGGAAACCCATGTCCAAGGTGTTCACCGCCCTGGGCGACGAGCATCGGCAGCGCATCCTGCTACTTTTCGAGGCTGGGGAGCGGCTCAACGTCGGGCAGATCGCCGAGGTGTCCACCCTTACCCGCTCCACCGTCTCCCACCACCTCAAGATCCTGCGCGAGGCCGAGGTGCTGGCTTCCGAGAAGATCGGCAAGGAGGTCTGGTTCTGGATCAACCGGTCCTATCTGGAGGAAGTGCTGGGCAACGTGCTGGACTACGTGCGGGAAAGCGCCTGAAATTTTTTTTTGTTCAAATATATCGAAATACGTATGTATATCGTTACTTATGTGGAATGCTTCGTTTATAGTGCCGACGGGAGGGAATTGACCGTATGCGTTCGCTGATCAAACCGTTGTTGCGCGGCCTGTGCCGCCTTTTGTTCCGGGTCCGGGTCGAGGGCCTGACCCGGGAATTCGCCGCCGACCGCCTGTTGGTGGTGGCCAATCACGAATCCTTTCTCGATGGCCTGCTGCTCGGGCTCTTCCTGCCCATCGACCCGGTCTTCGTGGTCCATACCGGGGTGGCCAACGACTGGCTCTTCCGCCTGCTGCTCTCGCAGGTGGATTACCTGGCGGTGGACCCCACCAGCCCCATGGCCATGAAGAAGGTCATCCGCCTGCTGGAAACCGGCCGGCCGGTGGTCATCTTCCCGGAAGGGCGCATCACTACCACGGGCAGCCTGATGAAGGTCTACGACGGCCCCGCCTTCGTCGCCGCCAAGACCGGCGCCACGGTGCTGCCGGTGCGCCTGGACGGGCCTTCCCGCAGCTACTTCTCGCGGGTCTCGGGCAAGCATCCCCGGGTATTCTTCCCCAAGGTGCGGCTCAGCGTGCTGCCGGCGACCACCATCCCCATGCCGGAAGCGCCCACCGCCAAGCTGCGCCGGCGCAAGGCCGGCGAGGCCATGCGCCGGCTGATGCAGGAGATGATCTTCGCCTCCCGCCCGCAGCAGACGCTGTTCAGCGCCCTGTGCGACGCCGCCGATGTTTTCGGCAGGCAGCGCCGGGTGCTGGAGGACATGAAGCAGATCGAGTATTCCTACAACGACCTGCTCAAGATGGCCCTCATGCTCACCCGCCTGGTGGAGCGCCACACTGCGGCCAGCGAGCGGGTCGGCCTGCTGCTGCCCAACCTGGCCCCCACCCTGGGGCTGCTCATCGGCCTTACCGCCCGCCGCCGGGTGCCGGCCATGCTCAACTACACCGCCGGCGTCGACGCCATGCAGGCGGCGTGCACGGCGGCGGAAATCCGCACCATCGTCACCTCCCGGGCCTTTGTCGAGCAGGCCAAGCTGGGCGACAAGCTGGCGGCCCTCGCCGGCATCCAGTTCCTCTACCTGGAAGACCTGCGCGAGGCCATCGGCCTCGGCGACAAGCTCTGGCTGATGGCCTGGGCCATCCACCGGCCGCGGGCCTTCGAGCTGCCCACCTCGCCGGAGGAAGCCGCCGTGGTGCTGTTCACCTCCGGCTCCGAGGGCAAGCCCAAGGGCGTGGTGCTGCCGCACCGGGCCATCCTCGCCAACATCGCCCAGGTGCGGGCGGTGATCGACTTCTCGGTGGACGACAAGGTCTTGAACGCCCTGCCGGTCTTCCACTCCTTCGGCCTCACCGCCGGGGCGCTGCTGCCGGTGCTCACCGGCGCCAGCCTCTTCCTCTACCCGACGCCGCTGCACTACCGCATCATCCCCGAGCTGGCCTACGACCGGAACTGCACGGTGCTCTTCGGCACCTCCACCTTCCTCGGCAACTACGCCAAGTTCGCCCACCCCTACGACTTCTACCGCCTGCGCTACGTGGTGGCCGGCGCCGAGAAGCTCTCCGAGGCCGTGCGCAACACCTGGTTCGAGAAATTCGGCATCCGCATCTTCGAGGGTTACGGCGCCACCGAGACCGCCCCCGTGCTGGCGGTGAACACTCCCATGGCCTACCGCACCGGCACCGTCGGCAACCTGCTGCCGGGCATCGAGGCCAGGCTGCTGCCGGTGCCCGGCATCGAGCGCGGCGGCATCCTCCACGTGCGCGGCCCCAACGTCATGGCCGGCTACCTCAAGGCCGACGCCCCGGGTCTGCTGCAACCGCCGGTCTCCGAGGCGGGCGAGGGCTGGTACGAGACGGGCGACGTGGTGGAGCTCGACGACGAGGGCTTCGTCAAGATCGTCGGTCGCGTCAAGCGCTTCGCCAAGATCGCCGGTGAGATGGTCAGCCTGGAAGTGGTGGAAAAGCTGGCCGTCGCCTCCTCCCCGGCCCAGGCCCACGCCGCGTCGAGCCAGCCCGACGCCGCCAAGGGCGAGGCCCTGGTGCTGTTCACCACCGACGGCGGGCTGTCCCGCGAACTGCTGGCGGCCAAGGCGCGGGAGCTGGGCATCCCGGAACTGGCGGTGCCGCGCAAGATCCACAAGGTCGATTCCCTGCCGCTGCTGGGCACCGGCAAGGTGGATTATCTGACCCTGAAGCGCCTGGCCGAGGGCGTCTGACGCCATGGACTCCCGCAGGGCTCCCCCTTCTCCCCGCCGGCGCCGTTTCTTGGGCATGCTCGCCGGCACCGCCGCCGGCTGGGCGGCAGCGCGGCCCTTGCTGGTCAATCCCTGCCGCGCCGCCCTGCCGCCGGAGTTCGCCGCCAGCCCCTGGCTCGCCCGGGCGTGGGCGGGGCTCGACCCGGCCCAGGTCTGGGACTGCCACGTCCATGTCGCCGGCACCGGCGACGGCGGCAGCGGCATCGAAATCGGCCCCCAGCTCTCCTCCTGGCTCTACCCGGTGCAATACACCCAGCGCCTCTTCTACATGAACGCCGGCTGCGCCCACGACGCCCCGGGCCGGGTGGACGCCAGCTATGCCGCCCGCCTGCGCAACCTGGTGGAGGGCATGCCCGCCGGCTTCAAGGCGCTGCTCTTCGCCTTCGAGCGCTTCCACGACGAAGCCGGCCGGCCGGTGCCCGAGCACATGGCCTTCCATGTCCCCGACGCCTACGCCCGCTGGCTGGCTGCGGAATTCCCGGCGGGTTTCGAATGGGCGGCCTCCATCCACCCCTACCGGCCGGATGCCGTGGATGCCCTGCAGGCGGCCATCGCCGGCGGTGCCCGCGCCGTCAAGTGGCTGCCGGCGGCCATGGGCATGGACCCGGCTTCGCCCAAGTGCGACGCCTTCTACCGGGTGCTGGCCGAGGCCCGGCTGTCCCTCATCGTCCATTGCGGCGAAGAAAAGGCGGTCAAGGGCGGCGATACCCAGCACCTGGGCAACCCCCTCCTGCTGCGCCGCGCCCTCGACGCCGGCGTCAAGGTCGTAGTCGCCCATTGCGCCACCATCGGCGAGGACATCGACCTCGACGCCGGTAGCGCCGGGCCGCGGCGGGCGAGCTTCGACCTCTTCGCCCGCCTGATGGCCGAACCCCGCGCCAAGGACCGGCTCTACGGCGACATTTCCGCCATCGTCCTGCGCAACCGCGACAGCGAGCGTATCAAGGCGCTCCTGCAACGCGGCGAGTGGCACCCGCGCCTGCTCAACGGCTCCGATTACCCGCTCCCCGGCATCCTGCCCATCGTCTCGCCGGCCGCGCTGGCCCGGGCCGGGCTGCTGCCCGCCGAGGCGGTTGCCGACCTCGAAGGCATCCGCGAGCACAACCCCCTGCTCTTCGACCTGGCGGTCAAGCGCCTACTGGCCTGGGAAGGGCAGTCCTTCCCGACGGCGGTGTTCGAGACGCGGCGGGTGTTCCAGGTTTGAACTGCAACCACTTTCTATATTCATCGGGAAAAACAATGAACAACATCCTGTCCGCATCGCGTCTGGCCCGTTTCTTCATCACCGTGGCGGGTGCCTGGGCGGTGGCGCCGGCCAGCCTTTCCGCCGCGACCATCGAGAGCGCCGTGGCTACCGGCAATCTCGGCTTGTTTGGCGCGGCCGATTTTCGCCTGGCGACGGGCCGCTGTACCGACTGCCCCGCTGAAAAGCAGGCCATGTGGTATTTCGGGGACGATACGGTGGCGGTCCCCAAGGCCGGGGCAGGGGGATTCTCGCCCCGGCTCAGGGCGCAGGAGGACGTCCGTGAGTGGCAGGTACGACGGAGTGGCCGGGAGGGGGCGGAGCGGCCATCTCCGGTGTGGATCGGTTCGCCGGAGAAAGCCGCTGGCTGGACCCTGGCCGATGACGGCGCCAGTATGCTCGGCCGGGATGGCAGTGCCCGCCCGTTTGCCCTGGTTCCCAAGATCGAGGCGAATCGCTCCTATTTCGATGCCGCCAGCCGAAGCTATTTCGCCGGCCGTCCCCTGATCCTGCGGGGCCGCACGGAGGGCGGTCGCTTTGTGGCCCGAACGCTATGGCCGGAGGATTTTGCCCTGGACAACCCGCCGGCGGCGCCCCTCGGCGCCGGTGAAACGCTGGCCGGCCTGGTACGGGCGGAGGACGGCGGCGCACGGGCCCCCCTTGCCGCCCGGGTACTCTGGCAAAAGGACGGGGGCAAGCCGGTGGCGCTTGCCGGAAAGCCGGTCCTCACCTTCATGCTCAACGGTGCCCAGGGCGACGACGACGAAGCCCACGGCGGCCACTTCGCCATCGCCACCGGGCGCTTCGGCCCCCACGGGGAGTGGGGCGACTGGCTGGTGAACAACTTCTACGGTCTCGATTCCTACAGCGAAAAGGGCATCGTGGCGTCCATGCTGCCCATGGATGCCTACATGGGCGACCTGAACTCAGGACAGTCCTGGTACCGTCCCTCCCACATGCTGGTGGCGGTGCTCAAGGATGAACGGGCGGCGCGGGAGTACCAGGGGGCCATTGCCCGGGTTTTCACCCATTTCTACCGTCATGACTTCGTCTATCGCCACGCCACCGCCAATTGCGCCGGCATCAGCCTGGAAACCCTGCGCACCCTGGGCTGGAACATTCCCAAGGAGGGCGCGACCAATCGCCTGAAGGCTGTCGTGGCGCTGCCCTACATGGCCATCAAGGAGGGCAGCCTGGAGAGCGGCAAGAAAGCCTACGACTACCTGTCCGCGGAAGTGACCGATCTTTATCCCTTCGTCGCCTTCGACGCCATCGGCCGCGACCTGCTGGGCCGCGTCACCCGGGGTGGCGCCCATGGGGGGCTGGAGCAATGGCTGGCCGAGGATGTGGAGGCGCTGGTTTTCGTGCGCATTCCCCAGTTTCCCTCGTCCCGGGCTTTCGGCCGGGCGCCGGTGGCGTCCTTTGACGAATACATGAGCCGCGTCCCCGAGGACCGGGAGAAATGGCAGGTAGTGCCGGTACCGCCGCGGCCCTTCCCGCCGGAGATGAAGGATGCCGCTGCGCCCGCCGACGAATGGGAGCCGTCCTCCTACGCTGTCGCCGCCTATGGCGGATTCTTCGGCCTGGCGTCGGTGGCCGTGGTCCGCCGGCGCAAGGCGAAGGCCGGCAAGGGGAAAGGAGGCCGGAAATGAGCAGCCAGTTCCAGTTGCTGCAGGAGCGCCGCTTCCGGCCCTTCTTCTTCACCCAGTTCCTGGGGGCCTTCAACGACAACGTCTTCAAGACCGCCCTGATCACCCTGGTGACCTTTCGTGCCGGGCAACTGACCGACATCGACGGCAAGACCCTGGCAACCTTGCTGCCGGGGCTCTTCATCCTGCCCTTCTTCCTCTTTTCCGCCACCAGCGGACAGATCGCCGACAAATTCGAAAAATCCGCCGTCGCCCGGGCGGTCAAGGTCTTCGAGATCGGCATCATGTTGCTCGCCGCCTGGGGTTTCCTCAACAACAGCCTGTGGCCCCTGGTGGGCGCCCTGTTCCTGATGGGCGTACATTCGACCCTGTTCGGGCCGGTGAAATACTCCTACCTGCCCCAGCACCTCAGGGAAGAGGAACTGGTCGGCGGCAACGGCATGATCGAGATGGGAACCTTCGTCGCCATCCTGGTGGGGGAGATCCTCGGCGCCTGGCTGGCCACCTCAAGCTTCGGCCCCGGCCTTACCGCCGCCGTGGTGGTGGGGGTGGCGGTGGCAGGCTACTGGGTGAGCCGGAGCATTCCCCTGTCGCCCGCCGCCGACCCGGGCCTGAAGATCAACTGGAACCCGGTCACGGAAACCTGGAACAACCTGCGCTTTGCCCATGGCAACCGGACCGTGTGGCTTTCCCTCCTGGGCATCTCCTGGTTCTGGTTCTACGGGGCTACGGTGCTGGCCCAGTTCCCCACCTACGCCAAGGAGGTACTCCATGGCGACGAGAGCGTTTTCATCCTCCTGCTGGCGGTATTCTCCTTCGGCATCGGCGCCGGTTCGCTCCTCTGCGAAAAGCTCTCCGGGCACAAGGTGGAGATCGGCCTGGTTCCCTTCGGCGCCATCGGCCTCACGGTCTTCGGCGTCGAACTCTACTTCGCCACGCCGGGAGGCCTGGCGCCGACGGAGCAGTGGAACTGGTCGGCCTTCCTCGGCCAGGCAGCACACTGGCGCGTGCTTGCCGACGTGGTCCTGCTCGGGCTCTTCGGCGGCTTCTACATCGTTCCCCTCTATGCCCTGATCCAGACCCGCAGCGAGAAGAGCCACCAGTCCCGGGTCATCGCCGCCAACAACATCCTCAACGCCTTGTTCATGGTGGTCTCGGCCCTGGTGTCGATGGTGCTGTTCCAGCTTGGGCTGACCATTCCGCAGCTATTCCTGGCGACGGCGCTGTTCAACGCGGTGGTGGCGATCTACATCTATTCGCTGGTGCCGGAATTTCTCCTGCGCTTCATCGTCTGGATGCTGATCCATACCATCTACCGCCTCGACTGCCGTGGCGTCGAGGAACAGGTGCCGGACCAGGGCGGCGCCCTTATCGTCTGCAACCACGTGAGCTTCGTCGACGCCCTGGTGATCGCCGCCGCCTGCCGTCGTCCGATCCGCTTCATCACCGACCACAATGTCTTCCGGCTGCCGATCCTGAACTTCGTATTCCGGGAATCCCGGGCCATTCCCATCGCTTCCGCCAAGGAAGACCCGGCGATGATGGAGCGGGCCTTCGACGAAGCCGCCCGCGCCCTGGCGGCGGGCGAGCTGGTCGGTATCTTTCCCGAGGGGAAGGTGAGCGAGGACGGGGATATCCACACCTTCCGCCCGGGGTTTCGCCGTATCCTGGAGCGCAGTCCGGCGCCGGTGGTGCCCCTGGCCCTGCGCGGCCTGTGGGGGAGCTTCTTTTCCCGGGTGGAGGGCAGCGCCATGAAGCGGCCGTTCCGCCGGGGGATGTTCTCGCGCATCGCCCTGGTGGCGGGGACGCCCATTCCGCCGGCGGAGGCATCGCCGGAGCGCCTGCAGGCGGCGGTGACGGCCCTGCGGGGCGAGCAACGCTAAGGAGGAATCATGGTGAACGCCCTGGTCGTCATCCTCAAGGTGCTGGTGCTGGCCCTCGGACTGGGTCTGCTGTTCGGGGGTGGGGCGTGCCTGGCTTTCCTGGTGCCGGAAGCCCTGCGCGCCGGCAACGGGGGCTACTTCGCGCCCTTCCTGCTGATTTCCCTGGTGGTGGCGGGGGTGGGGCTGCTCCTGGTGCTGGCGATGATCCGGGCCCTGCGCCGACGCGACAAGGCGCCGGCATCCGGGGTCTCCGGGGGTGATTCCTGGCCGGACGGCCGATAAGGGGGAAAGGGGAAAACCATGTGGCTGGTCGGCATGATCGTGGGGCTGGTGCTGGGGGCGCCCTTCGGCAGCGAAGCGGCGGTGGGCGGGGCGCTCATGGGCCTGCTGGCGGGCGTGGTTGCCGGATCGCTGCGCAAGCCGCAGGAAGGCGAGACCACGGCGGCCACGGCGCAGCGCCTGCAGTTGCTGGAGCAGCAGGTGGCCTGGCTGCATCGGGAAACCCAGCGCCTGCGGGGCGAACTGGCGGCGTTGCGGGGAGGCGAGGCGCCTGCCGGGGCCACGTCGCCCCCGGCGGAGGTGCCGCCAGAGGCTATGCCCGAAACGCCCCCGGCCGTTGCCGAAGCGCCGGCCGTCTTCATCGACGAGACGCCGACCCGGCCGGGCATCGATCTGCCGGCCGCCGAGCCGGCGCCAGCGGTGCGGCCCGGGCCGGCCCCGGTGCCACCGGAGCCGACCCTCTGGCAGCGGCTCATGGCCGGCAACCCCCTGGCCAAGATCGGCGTCGTCCTGCTCTTCTTCGGCGTCGCCTCAGCCCTGCGGCTGGCGGCGGACTACGGCTTCCTGCCGGTACCGTTGCGCCTGCTGCTGGGAGCGGTGGCGGGGACGGCGATGATCGCCTTCGGCTGGCACAAGGTGCGCCAGGGCGGCCACTTCGCCTTCGCCATCGCCCTCCAGGGGGGCGGCTTCGCCATCCTCTACCTGATCGTCTACTTCATGCTGGCCCGCTACGGCCTGCTCGGGCCGACGCCGTCCTTCGCCCTCTTCGCCATTCTCGGTGTGGTCTGCGTGCTCCTGGCCGCCGCCCAGGATGGCGTGGTGCTGGCGGTGTTCGGCCTGGCCGGCGCCTTCGCCGCGCCGGTGCTGGCCTCCACCGGCAGTGGCGAGCCCCTGGGCCTCTTCGGTTACTTCGTCCTGCTCAACGCCTTCATCGTCGGCGTCTCCTGGTTCAAGGCCTGGCGGCCGCTCAACGTCACCGGCTTCTTCTTCACCCTCGGCGTCGGCGTGGCCTGGGCCATGCAGCATTACCACGCCGGCCACCACGACGTGTGCCAGGGCTTCCTCATCTTCTTCTGGGCGCTCTACGCCGTGACGCCAGTGGCCATGGCCCTCTTCCGGGCGCCGGGCTGGGCGGGGTGGAGCGACGCCACCCTGGTCTTCGGCACGCCCCTGGTGGGCTTCGCCCTGCAATCGCAACTGGCGGCGGACCGCTACGAACTGGCCTGGGCGGCCTTCGCCGCGGCGCTCGCCTATGGCGCCCTGTGGGGCCTGCTCTTCCGCCGGGGCGAAGAAGAAAGCCGCCTGCTGGAGCGCTGCCAGCTCGGCCTGGCCATCGCCTTCGCCACCCTGGCGGTGCCGCTTGCCTTCGGCGTCCAGGTGACGGCAGCCTTCTGGGCCCTGGAGGGCGTCGCCGTACTGTGGTTCGGCGTGGCGCAAGCCCGGCGCCTGGCCATGGCCACCGGCGCCCTGCTGCAGGGGGCGGCCGGCGCCTATTTCCTCTACGGCCTGGAGCGGATGCACACCGCCCTGCCGGTGATCAACGACGTCTGCCTGGGGGCCGTGCTCCTGGCCGGGGCCGGCTTCGCCAGTGCCCGCCTGTTGCGCCGCTTCGCCGAGGGGCCGGCGGCGGGGGCGCTGCTGTGGGCCTTCGCCTGGTGGTGCTTCGCCGGCGGCTTCGAGCTCGACCGCCTTGCCTCCCCATCCCTCGGCGTGCCGCTCATGCTCGCCTACGTCGCCGGCTCCCTGGCGGCCCTGGAAATCCTCGGCCGGAGCGAGGGCTGGCGGGCGGCCCGCCACCTATCGTTGCTGCTCCTGCCCGCTCTCTGGCTGGCGGCGGCCTCCACCTTCGATCACGACCACCATTTCCTGGCCGGCCTGATGGTCATCGTCCTGCCCCTGGCCCTGGGGCTTCATTACTGGGTACTCGCCCGGCAGGAGGCGGACGAAGCGGCCCTGTGGCCGACGCTGCGCCACGTGGGCGGCTTCTGGCTCGCCATGGCGCTGGTTACCGTGGAACTGGCCTGGCTGGGCGACCGCCTGGCGCCGGGGGTACGGCTGTGGCCGCTGCTCGCCGCCGCCGTCGGCCCGGCCCTGGGCCTCTGGGCGGCGCTCGCCGGCGAGCGCCGGCAACTACCGCCGGTGGCCGGCCACGGCTTCGCCTACCTGGGCTTCGGGGCGCTGCTGCCGGCGGTGTTCCTGGCCGGCTGGTCCGTCTTCGCCAACTTCGACCATGCCGGGGGCGGTTCTGGCCTGCCCTACGTGCCTATCCTCAATCCCTTCGACCTGGTGCAACTGGCCGCCATGGGCGCGCTTTTCGCCTGGTTGTGCAAACTTGACGAAGAACCCATGGCCGGCATGCCGGTGCCGCGACCCGCCTGGGTGGGCGTCCTCGCCTTCATCTGGGTGAGCTGCCTCGCCGCCCGCATTGCTCACCATTGGGGCGGCGTTCCCTTCACCGGCCATCACCTGTGGCAGTCCACCCTGCTGCAGGCGCTGCTGACGCTCTTGTGGACAGCGCTCGCCATCGCCGCCATGATCGCCGCCACCCGGGTCGGGGTGCGCCGCCTTTGGCAGGGGGGCTTCGCCCTGCTGGCGGTGGTGGGGGCCAAGCTGATGCTGGTCGATCTGGCCAACGCCGGTACCCTGGTGTGGACCGGCTCCCTCATCGGCGTCGCCCTGCTGGTGTTGGCCGCCGGCTACTTCGCCCCGGCGCCGCCGGCGGCCGACAAGGAGAAAACGACATGAACGAATTGCTCAGAGTGCTCTGGATCGTTGCCAAGGGCATCTTACTGCTCGTCGGCGTCGCCGCCATCCTGGCCGGCGGCATCTGCGGCGCCATCCTGACCCCCGGCGCCCTCGGCCACGACAGCATGGCGCGGGAGTTCCTGATGATTGCCGGCATCGTCTTCGTCGTCGGCCTGGCCATCGCCATTCCCGCCTGGAAGAGCCTGCGCCGCGACCACCGGGAGGCGCGGGCCAGGCTGGACGCGGAGCTGGAGGCGATCCGGCGGCGAGGGGACGGATCGGGCCCCGGCGACGGAGGTGGGCAATAAATGGATTTCCTCAAGTTCCTCTTCAAGGCCTGTGTCCTGATCCTGGGGCTGTTGCTCATCGCCGGCGGCGGCCTGGTGAGTCTGTGCGGGGTGCTGGTCCACGACGGCTCCGTCCTGCTCCTCGGATTCTTGCCGCTTGCACTCGGCATCCTTGGTCTGGTGTTTGTTTTCCGGGGTAAGCCGACGCAGGATTCCGGGGCCGGGTCGCCCAACAGCCCGGAGAATCTGCCTTGATCGCTCCGCAATACGCAGCCTTTGTACATGGCTGCTTTGAAATGCTGGCCCTGGCCGCCGGGGTCGCCTACTACCGCCGCCTGCGGGCGCGGGCGGGGGGCGGCGATCTGCTGCACGGCGCCGAGTTCGCCGTCGCCGCCGGCTGCATCTTCGGCGCTGCCCTGGGCAACAAGCTGGTCTTCTGGGCCGAGGTGCCCCACCTGCTGCCGCTCTATTGGGACAGGCCGGAAGCCTGGCTGGGTGGGCAGTCCATGGTGGGTGGCCTGCTCGGCGGGCTGATCGGCGTCGAGATCGCCAAGAAGCTCACCGGGGTTGTCCGCTCCACCGGCGATGCCTTCGTCTTCCCCGTCCTCCTCGGGCTGATGATCGGCCGCGTCGGCTGCTTCCTTGCCGGGCTGGCCGACGGTACCTATGGTCTGCCGACGGGGCTGCCCTGGGGAGTGGATTTCGGCGACGGTATTCGCCGGCATCCGACCCAGCTCTACGAAATCGCTTTCGCCGGGGTGATGTGGCTTGCCTTGCGGTATTTGCAACCGTCCCTTGCCGGGCAACCCGGCTTGCTCTTCAAGACAATGCTCTGCGCCTATCTCGTCTGGCGGCTGGCGATCGATTCCCTCAAGCCCGTGCCCTTTGCTTATCCCTTCGGGGCTTCCGGCATCCAGTGGGTTTGCCTGGTTGCCCTGGTCGCCTATCTTCCGCTGGCCTGGCGGCAATGGCAGCGGCTCAGGCACTTGGCCACTGCCTGAAACCATGCAAATCACGGAATCGGATTCCACGATTACAAGGATGTTCGAGTGCCATCCATCTCCCTGAGAAACCCAAAATGACCCGCAAAAACCGCCCCTGGCTCTTTTACGACACCACCGCCTCCGTCTGCACCACCTGCCTGCGCCAGGTGGAGGCCAAGGTGGTCATCAAGGGGGACGAGGTCTTCCTCGACAAGTGGTGCCCGGCCCACGGCAGCGAGCGGGTGCTGATCGCCGACGATGCCGATTACTACCGCCTGGGCCGCGAGGTGTACGTCAAGGCGCCGGAAATGCCGGAGCGCTTCAACACGGAAATGCGCCACGGTTGCCCTTACGACTGCGGCCTTTGCCCGGACCACATGCAGCATTCCTGCCTCTCGGTGGTGGAGATCACCGAGCACTGCAACCTGCGCTGCCCGGTGTGCTACGCGGAATCGGGGCCGGAGCGGCAGGCCCATCGGTCGCTGGCGGAGGTGGAGGCCATGCTCGACACCGTCGTCGCCAACGAGGGGGAGCCGGATGTCGTGCAGCTTTCCGGCGGCGAGCCGACCCTGCACCCGGACTTCTTCGCCATCCTCGACGCCGCCAAGGCCCGGCCCATCCGCCATCTGATGATCAATACCAACGGCCTGCGGCTGGCCAGGGAGCCGGACTTCGTCGCCCGCCTGGCGGCCTACAGGCCGGGGATCGAGATCTATCTGCAGTTCGATTCCCTGCGGGACGAGGTTCTGCAACAGTTGCGGGGCGCCGATCTGGCCGAGATCCACGAGCGGGCCCTGGCCAACCTGGAAGCCCACGGCATCTCGACCACCCTCGTCATGACCGTCAAGCGCGGGGTGAACGATGGCGAGATCGGCGCCGTCATCCGCCACGGCCTCAAATACCGCTGCGTGCGCGGCGTCACCCTGCAGCCGGTGTCCGACGCCGGCCGCAACCTGGATTTCGACGCTCGCCGCCATCGCCTGACGGTGAGCGAGGTGCGCCGCCGCGTCGCCGAGCAGTCGGCGTTGTTCAGCCTCGACGACATCGTTCCCGTTCCCTGCAACCCGGACACCCTGGCCATGGGCTACGCCGTCAAGCTGGGCGGCGAGGTGCTGCCCCTGACCCGCCACCTGGGGCCGGAAGCCCTGCTGGCCGGGCCGCGCAACACCATCGTCTTCGAGCGCGATCCGGCGATGAAGGAGGCCGTGTTCAAGCTCTTCTCCACCAACCACTCGCCGGAGACGCAAGCCAACTGCCTGTCGGCGCTCCTCTGTTGCCTGCCGACGGTGGCGGCGCCGGAGCTGAGCTACGAAAACGTCTTCCGCGTCCTCATCGTCCAGTTCATGGACGCCGCCAACCTGGACCTGCGGGCGTTGAAGAAATCCTGCGTCCATTTCGCCCAGCCCGACGGGCGCCTTATCCCCTTCGAGGCCTACAATCTTTTCTACCGGGGCGAACGGGCGGCGAAGACGGCGGAGATCCAGGCGGAAATCCGCGAGGCGGCCATGCGGCGCCGCTGAGCCTGGGTTTTTCCCGATTCCGGTGGGGGAACCTTTGCGCGAAGCTGTAGCCTGACACACTTCCCAGCTTTTGCCGCGCCACCCGATGACTGACAACAAGCCCGCCTCCCTCGCTCCCGTCCTCCTCTTCGCCGCCGGCATCGTCTGCGTGGCCATGGGCATTCGCCACACCTTCGGCCTCTTCCTGGCGCCGATGACCACGGATCACCAGTGGGGGCGGGAGGTGTTCTCCTTCGCCATCGCCCTGCAGAACCTGGCCTGGGGCGCCGCCCAGCCCTTCGCCGGGCTGCTCGCCGACCGCTACGGCGCCAAGCGGGTGTTGTGGGGCGGCGGCGTACTCTATGCCCTGGGCCTTGCCGGCATGGCCTGGGCCAGCAACGCCACCGGCTTTGCCGCCACCGCCGGCCTGCTCATCGGCCTGGCCCAGAGCGGCACCACCTACAGCGTCGTCTTCTCGGCCCTCGGCAAGCTGGTGCCGGCCAACCGCCAGAGCTGGGCCATGGGCCTGGTGGCGGCGGCGGGTTCCTTCGGCCAGTTCCTCATGGTGCCGGTGGGCTCCGGCCTCATCGGCGGCCTGGGCTGGTTCGGCACCCTGCTGGTCTTCGCCGGGGCGGCGCTGCTCATCCTGCCCCTCGGTTCGGCCCTGGCCAGGGGCCTGGCCCCGGGTGCCGCCAGCGCCGGCCAGACGGCGGGGGAGGCGATCCGCGAAGCGGTGCGGGAGAAGAGCTTCGTCTTCCTCATGGTCAGCTACTTCGTCTGCGGCTTCCAGGTGGTGTTCATCGGCGTGCACCTGCCCACCTACCTGCTGGACAAGGGGCTGTCGGGCAACGTGGGCATGACGGCCCTGGCCCTCATCGGCCTCTTCAACATCGCCGGCACCTATGCCGTGGGGCAACTGGGCACCCGCTTTCCCAAGCGCTACCTGCTGGCCGGCATCTACAGCCTGCGGAGCGTGGTCATCTCGGCCTTCCTGCTGCTGCCGCTGACGCCGTGGTCGGTCTATGTCTTCGCCGCCTGCATCGGCCTCCTCTGGCTGTCCACGGTGCCGCCGACCAACGCCATCGTCGCCCAGATCTTCGGCGTCCGCTTCCTCGGCATGCTTTCCGGCCTGGTTTTCTTCAGCCACCAGATCGGCAGCTTCCTGGGGGTCTGGCTGGGCGGGCGCCTGTTCGACGCCACCGGCTCCTACGACCTGGTGTGGGGCATCTGCATCGCCCTGGGCGTGCTGGCGGCGCTTTTCAATCTGCCCATCGACGAGCGCAGCCTGGCAAGCCGGCGGGCGGCCAGTACCGCTTGAAGTCGTCATGGCCCGCCATGGCCGGTAAAATGCCGGCCATGAACTGGAAAGCGATCAAGGAACGCCTCGACCTCTACGAATGCCTGATGCGGCTGGACAAGCCCATCGGCATCCTGCTCCTCCTCTGGCCCACCCTGTGGGGCCTGTGGCTGTCCGCCCTGGGGCGGCCCGACTGGGTGGTGGTGTGGATCTTCTGCCTGGGTACCGTGCTCATGCGCTCGGCGGGCTGCGTCATCAACGATTTCGCCGACCGGGATTTCGACCGCCACGTGGAGCGGACCAGGGAGCGCCCGCTCACCGCCGGCAAGGTCAGCGCCAAGGAGGCCCTCGTCCTCTTCGCCCTGCTTTCGCTGTCGGCCTTCGCCCTGGTGCTGCTCATGGGCAATTCGCTGGTCATCTGGCTGTCGGTGCCGGCCCTCTTTCTCGCCGCCAGCTACCCCTTCACCAAGCGCTTCTTCGCCATTCCCCAGGCCTACCTGGGCATCGCCTTCGGCTTCGGTATCCCCATGGCCTATGCCGCCCACCTCGGCGAGGTGCTGCCGGAAGCCTGGTGGCTGCTGCTGGCCAACGTCTTCTGGGCGATCGCCTACGATACCGAGTACGCCATGGTGGACCGGGAAGACGACCTCAAGATCGGCATCAAGACTTCGGCGTTGACCTTCGGCCGCTACGACGTGGCCGCCGTCATGGCCTGCTACGCCGCGGCGCTGGCGCTCATTGCCTGGGTGGGCCACGGCCTCGACATGGGCTGGGCCTTCTACGCCGGCCTGGGTGTGGCGGCTGGCATCATGGGTTGGCACTACACCCTGATCCGGGGGCGCGAGCGCATGGCCTGCTTCCGGGCGTTTCTCAACAACAACTACGTCGGGGCGGCCATCTTCGGCGGTATCGTTCTCGATTTCCTGGTCTCGGGGAGGGCTTCCTGATGCGTGGTTCAATCGTCGCCGGCTTGGTCATGCTGGCCGTTCCCCTGTCGCTCATGGCCGAGGATGCCCGGCAGCTGGCCAAGCTGCCCGACCCCGCCCGCGCTGCGCTGCGGGAGGAGATGGTGGGCAACCTCGTTGCCCTCAACGAGGTGCTGGCCCTGCTGGCGGTCGGCCAGACCCGGGAAGCCGGCGAGGCGGCGGAAAGGAACCTGGGGGTCTCGGCCATGGGCCGGCATCGGGACAAGCCCTTCGAGGCCCGGCCGGGGCCCCACATGCCGCCGGCGATGCACGCCCTGGGCATGGAAGGGCACAAGGCCGCCAGCGAATTCGCCCGGCTGGCCCAGGCCGGCGACCGCGACGCGGCGCTGGCGGCGCTGCCTAAGCTGACAGGGGCCTGCGTGGCGTGCCACGCTTCCTGGCGGGTTCGCTGAGGGCCGGTTCCGGCCGGTGGCTCCGCCACCAGGCGATGAACGCATCGACGGCCATCGGGCGGGCGTAGAGGAAACCCTGGGCGCGGTCGCCGCCGAGGCGGGCAATGACCGCCGCGACCGCGGCGGTTTCGACACCTTCGGCGATGACGCTCATCTTCAGGCGGTGGGCAAGCTTGACGATGGCGGCGATGATTTCGCGATCCTTCTTCGACTCCCCGGCGTTGCTCACGAAGCTGCGGTCGATCTTGACCTCCTGTACCGGCAGGCGCTGCAGGTAGCTCATGCCGGCGTAGCCGGTGCCGAAATCGTCCAGGGAGAGGCGCAGCCCGGCGGTGCGCAAGCGTTCCAACACATCGACCACCTGCTGCGTTTCCTCCACCATGGCGGTTTCCGTTAACTCCAGCAACAGGCGCTCCGGGGGGATTTCCCAGGTGGCGAGGCTCTGGCTGACGAGATCGGGCAGTTCGGTGTCGAGCAGGTCGCTGGCCGAGAGATTGACGGACAAGGTGATGGCGACGCCGGCCTCATCGAGGCGGGTCAGCAGTTGCATGGCCTGCTGCAGCAGCCAGCGGGTGAAGGCGGAGCGCAGGCCGAGGCGTTCGACGATGGCCAGGGTGCGTTGGGGCGGCACCCATTCGCCGTTGTCCCGCTGCCAGCGCAGCAGCGCCTCGCACCCCACGCAGGTGCCATCGGCCAGGCCCACCTGGGGTTGCAGGTGCAGGCCAAGCCCGCGGCCGCTGCCCAGGGCCAGGGCCAGTTCCGCGTGCAGGGCTTGCTGGCCGGCGTCGTTGTGTTCCATGCCGGGGTCGTAGAGGGCCTGGCCCGCGCCGTCGCGGCTGGCCGCCAGGCGGGCGATGCGGGCGGACTGGACGAGGTGCAGGGCATCTTCGCCGTGGTCCGGCCACAGGGCGCCACCGCAGGATACCTGCAGGGCCACGGGGCCGGCGGGGGTGGAAACCGGGTCGGCGAAGAGGTGGGCCAGCTTGAGCATGGCCAGGGGCAGAGGGGCGCTGCTCGGCAGGTCAGGCAGGACTGCCAGCCATTCCCAGTGGCTGATGGTGTAGAGCCGGTCCTTCTCCTTGAGCAATTCGGCGATCCGGCGGCTGACGTCGGCGCGCAGGGCCTGGGCCGTCTCCGGCGTCAGACGGTAGAGGGCGGCATCGGGAAGGATGGCGAAGGCGATGACGCCCAGGGCGCGGTCGGCTTCCTGCCGGCGGGCCAGGTGGGGTATCTCCACCAGGGCCGAGGCGTAGCGGGGCAGGCCGGTGACATGGTCGGTCAGGTCGCTGTGCAGTTGGGCGAACGCGCTGATGGCCATGTCAATCCAGGTAGAAGTCGGCGGGGTTGATGCCGTAGGCGTTGTTGGGCAGCGAATGGACGATGCGGTAGGCCTCGCCGGTGCCGAAGGTGGGCTCCATGAGCAGGTCGAGGGTGCGTGGCCGCCGCTCGATGGACTTGTCCGGGCCGAGGACGACCAGGACCCGCGGCTTCAGGCGCCGGATCTGGTTCTGCTGGATGACCACCGCCACCTCGCCGCTGTTGAGTTCCACCAGGGTGCCGATGGGGTAGAGGCCGATGCACTGGACGAACTGGTCCACCACCGGTTCGCGGAACTTGCTGCCGCGCATGCGGATGAGATCCTCCAGGGCCTTCTGGCTGGAGATGGCGGGCTGGTAGGAACGTTGCCGGGTCATGGCGCAGTAGCTGTCGATGAGGCCGGCCAGTTCGGACAGCAGACCGAGTTTTTCGCCCTTGAGGCGGCGGGGGTAGCCGCTGCCGTCGGCGCGCTCGTGGTGGCTGGCGACGATGTCCAGGGCCTCCACCGAAAACCCCGGCTGGCCGACCAGGATTTCCAGGGAACTGGCGACGTGGGACTGCACCAGGGCGTATTCTGCGTCGGTCAGCTCCCCGGGTTTGGCGAGGATGTCGCTGGGGATGTCCACCTTGCCCACGTCCTGCATCAGGCCGGCCAGCCCCAGGAGTTCGACCGACGTGGCCGGCAGGCCCAGGAAGCGGCCGAGGACCATGAGGTGCACGGAGACGTCGACGGCGTGGTCGTAGGAATACTGGTCGGCGCTTTTCAGGCGGGCCAGCCAGAGCATGGCGTCCGGGTTGCGCTCGACGGCCCGGGCCATTTCGCCGACCAGGCCGCCGACCTGCTTGATGTTGGCGCTGACGTCGGTGCCCAGGGACTCGCGGATGCTCTTGAGCGTCTTCTTGACGTCTTCGACGATGGGGGCGGAGTAGAGCAGTTCCGGTTCCAGCCGGCTCTGGTTGTCGAAGCCGCGGATGGTGGGAAACTGGGCGTAGCGCCGGCTCTGCGGCTCGACGCGGAGCATGCGGCAGATGGCGGCGAAATCGTCGGCGGCGGCGTCGTCCGCCTGCTGGAAAACGGGGGCGGGCAGGCCCCGCAGGGGCTCGTCCTTTTCCCGGGGGCGACCGGCATAGTGGGCGCCGACGGAGTGGCTGCGGTCGATGGTGACGGTCCGGCACAGGCGCTGCAGCGCGGCGATCTGCTCATCGTCCTCGACCAGGAAGCCCTGCAGGGGGAAAGGTGTCTCCAGCCACGGGCGATCCAGTTCCACCACGAACATGCCGCGCCGAATTTCGCTCGTGGGGATGACGGACTTCACCTGGCGTTTCCTTGTAGTGGATCAGATGCAATTGTAATGGCGACGGGGCGACCCTCCTGCGGCAATATTACCGGGTTTGCTTTTCCTGCGGCTTTTGGGCATCGTTGCCCCGTTTCCTTAGTATAGCCGGGCCATGAAATACCACGATTTGCGCGACTTCCTGTCGCAACTGGAGCAGCGCGGCCAATTGAAGCGGGTCGGCGCCGAGGTGGATACCTATCTCGAAATGACCGAGATCTGCGACCGTGTCCTGCGCGCCGCCGGGCCGGCCATCCTCTTCGAGAATCCCAGGGGCCACGCCATGCCGGTGCTGGCCAACCTCTTCGGCACCCCGGAGCGGGTGGCCCTGGGCATGGGCGAAGAGGGCGACTGGCGGCAGGCCCTGCGCGAGGTGGGCAAGCTGCTCGCGTACCTCAAGGAGCCGGAGCCGCCCAAGGGCCTGAAGGACGCCTGGGACAAGCTGCCCATCCTCAAGCAGGTGCTCAACATGGCGCCGAAAAAGGTGTCCTCGGCCCCCTGCCAGGAGATCGTCTGGGAAGGCAAGGACGTCGATCTCTCCCGCCTGCCCATCCAGCACTGCTGGCCCGGCGACGTGGCGCCGCTGATCACCTGGGGCCTGGTGGTCACCCGCGGTCCCCACAAGAACCGCCAGAACCTGGGCATCTACCGCCAGCAGGTGCTGGGACCGAACAAGGTGATCATGCGCTGGCTGGCCCACCGCGGCGGGGCCCTGGATTTTCGCGACCATCAGCTGGCCAGGCCCGGGGAGCCCTTCCCGGTGGCGGTGGTGCTCGGCTGCGACCCAGCCACCATCCTCGGCGCCGTGACGCCGGTGCCCGACACCCTCTCCGAATACCAGTTCGCCGGGCTGCTCCGCGGCGGCAAGACGGAACTCACCCAGTGCCTGGGTTCCGAACTGCAGGTGCCGGCCTCCGCCGAGATCGTGCTGGAAGGCGCCATCCATCCCGGCGAGACGGCCCTCGAAGGCCCCTACGGCGACCACACCGGCTACTACAACGAGCAGGCGGAGTTCCCGGTGTTCACCATCGAGCGCATCACCATGCGCAGGAATCCCATCTACCACAGCACCTACACCGGCAAACCGCCCGACGAGCCGGCCATCCTCGGGGTCGCCCTGAACGAGGTGTTTGTGCCGCTGTTGCAGAAGCAGTACCCGGAAATCGTCGATTTCTACCTGCCGCCGGAGGGCTGTTCCTACCGCATGGCCATCGTGTCCATCAAGAAGCAGTACCCCGGCCACGCCAAGCGCATCATGTTCGGCATCTGGTCCTTCCTGCGCCAGTTCATGTACACCAAGACCATCATCGTGGTGGACGACGACGTGAACATCCGCGACTGGAAGGAGGTGGTCTGGGCCATCACCACCCGCATGGACGCCAGCCGCGACACCACCCTCGTCGACAACACCCCCATCGACTACCTCGACTTCGCCAGCCCGGTGGCCGGTCTTGGCTCCAAGATGGGGATCGACGCCACCAACAAGTGGCCGGGCGAGACCAGCCGCGAATGGGGCCGGCCCATCGTCATGGACGACGCGGTGAAGCGGCGGGTGGACGGCATGTGGGCGGAGCTGGGGCTGTGATGGCCCGGGCCGTCGCCGTGACGGCGGTGGATCTGGGCGATCCGGGCCAGGCGGCCGCCTTCATCGACCTCCTCGACCACTACGCCCGCGACCCCATGGGCGGCGGCAGCGGCCTCTCCCCCCATGCCCGCCAGCACCTCGTCGCCGAGCTGCGCCGCCTGCCCCATTTTCATGGCGCCCTGGCCTGGCTGGGGGGGCGGGCCGTCGGCCTCGTCAATTGCTTCGCCGGCTTTTCCACCTTCGCCGCCCGGCCGCTCCTCAACATCCACGACATCGTCGTCCATGGCGACGTGCGCGGCACCGGCATCGGCCAGGCCCTGCTGGCCTGGGCCGAGGGACGGGCGCGGGAACTGGGGTGCTGCAAGCTGACCCTGGAGGTCCTGGCCAACAACCGGAGGGCCCTGCTCGCCTACGAGCGGGCCGGCTTCGCCCCCTACGTGCTGGACCCCGCCGCCGGTCAGGCCCTCTTCCTGCAAAAGCTCCTCTGATGCGCCTGCCGCCCCTGACCGAAGGCCGCCTGGTGGTGCGCCGCAACCGCTTCGTCGCCGAGGTGGATATCGGCGGCACCGTGGTCGACGCCCACTGCCCCAACACCGGCTCCATGCTCGGCTGCAAGGCGCCGGGCAGCCGGGTCTGGCTGTCGCCGGCGGAGAATCCCGAGCGCAAGCTCGCCTGGACCTGGGAGATCGTCGAGGCGCTGCCCGGCGTGCTGGTGGGGCTCCATACCGGCCGGCCCAACGGCCTGGTGGAAGAGGCCCTGCGGGCCGGCCGGGTGCCGGAACTGGCGGGCTACACGGGCTACCGCCGCGAGGTCCGCTACGGGCGGGAAAACAGCCGCATCGACCTGCTCCTGGAAGGCGACGGCCTGCCGCCCTGCTACGTCGAGGTGAAGAACGTCACGGCGGCGGTGGAAGGCGGCAGCGGCTTCTTTCCCGATGCCGTCACCGAGCGCGGCGCCAAGCACCTGCGGGAAATGATGGCGGTGGTGCGGGACGGCGCCCGGGCGGCGCTGGTCTTCTGCGTGCAGCGGGGCGACGTGGCCGAGGTGCGTCCGGCCGACCACATCGATCCGGTCTACGGCCGCACCCTGCGTGCGGCCCTGGCCGCCGGGGTCGAGGCGTACGCCCTGGGGGCCGTGGTCAGGCCGGAGGAAATCGTCCTCGACCGCCGCCTGCCGGTGGTCACTGGATGACCCCCAGGCGGCCGTTGTGGCTGCCCATGTACCAGTAGCGGCCGGCGGCGTCGATGATCGCCTTGCGGATGCCCACCTGGCGTGACGGCAGGGGGATCACCCGGAAGCGCTCCGCGGCCGGGTCGAAAACGGCCACCGTGTCGGTGGCGATCTCGTTGGCCCAGACCCGCCCGGCGCCATCCACCGTCACCGCGTAGGGCCCGCCGTCGGCCCCCGCCGGCATGGGGTAGGCGGCCACGATCCGGGCGGCAGCTGGGTCAATCTTGAGCAGCCGCCCGTCGCCGTAAGCGGTGACCCACAGTGTGCCGTCGGGGCCGAGGGCCATCCGCCGCGGCCGGCTGCCCTTGCCCGTCGGCACCTCCGTGATGACGCCGGTGGCCGGGTCCAGGCGGCCCAGGCCGTCGCCCTGGAAGCGGCAGAACCACACCATGCCCTGGCGGTCGACGGCGATGCCGTAAGGATTGCCCGAGGTGCGGTACTCGACGATGCGGCCGCTGCGGCGGTCCAGGCGGCCGATGCGCTGGCCGCCCTGGACGGTGAACCAGATCGTCCCGCCGGCGTCGAGCACCAGGGTATGGGGATCGCCGCCGGAAGGCGCGCGGTATTCGGTGACCCTGCCGGTGGCCGGATCGAGGCGGCCGATGGTGCCGTTGCCGTTGCCGGTGTACCAGACGATGCCCTCGGGATCGACCAGCAGGCCGTGGGGGCGGGCGCCCCGGGGCAGCTCCCACTCGCGGAAGGTCTCGCTGGCGGGGTCGAAACGGGCGATGCGGTTGCCGGCCATGACAGCGATGAAGATGCTGCCGTCGGGCGCCGGGGCCGGATCGCGGGCGAATTCCGGGGTCGGCACCGGCCATTCGCGGATCTGGCCGGCGATCTGCGGCAAGGCGCCGGGAACGACGCCGTAGTTGGAGCCGCCGGCTGCCGCGGCGGCGGCCGCCAGCGCCAGGGCAAGGGCGAACCAGGGGCGAAGGGACGGCATGGCGACCTCCGGGAGGCGACGGTCATCCCCTCTGGACCGATGCGTCGGCGATTGGTTCTCGGCCGCCCCGGCCTGGCGGAGCGTCCGCGTCAATCCCCTTCCAGCAGGGGCAGACCTTCCCCGCTCTGGCGCTGGGCCACCCACAGGAGCAGGGCGTCGATGGCCGGGCCGCCGGCCTGGGCCTTGGGGTGGTTGATGAGAAAGGTGACGGCGTAGCGCCGGCCCTGGCTGTCGAGGGCGTAGCCGGCGGCGGTCTTGACCCCGTCCAGGGTGCCGGTCTTGATGTGGGCGCGGCCGCTGGCGGTGCTTTCCTTGAGCCGCTTCTTCATGGTGCCGTCGATGCCGACGATGGGCAGGGAGGACGCCAGCTCCGGCATCACCGGGCTCTTCCAGGCGTCCAGCAGGAGGCGGTTGAGGCTGCCGGCGCTGATGCGCTCCTGGCGGGAAAGGCCGGAGCCGTTCTCCAGCACGAGCTCCGGGAATTTGAGGCCACGCCCGGCCAGCCAGTCGATGACGCGCTGGCGGGCCCGCTCGGGGGTGGACGGCACCCCGTCGTTGCCCAGCGTCAGGAAGAGCTGGCGGGCCATGACGTTGTTGGAAAACTTGTTGATGTCGCGTACCACGTCGGCCAGGGGTGGCGATTCCTGCACGGCCACGGGGCGGGCGTTCGCCGGTACGGTGCCGGCCCGCACCCGGCCGCCGAGACTGCCGCCCAGTTCCTTCCACAGGGCCAGGAAAAGGCCCTCCACCTGGGCTTCCGCCGCCAGGGGCGACAGGTTGAGACTCTTTTCGCCGCACTGGGCGCTGAAACTGCCGGCGAACTCCAGGCGCTGGCCGCCGTTGTGGGGCAACAGACGGACGCTCACGGCGTCCTTCCAGTCGCTGCCGCAGGCGCCGGCGGACAATTGCAGCCGGTTGTCCACCGCCAGGCCCTCGCTGGGGGTCTCCTGCAGGACGCGCACCTTGCCGCCTTCGGCCAGCAGCGTGAAGCGGAGCGCCCGGAAATTGACCAGCAGTCCATCCGGGCCGACGTTGTAGGGGCGCATGGGCTTGTCGTCGAAGGCGCCCGGGTCGATGGCGGGCACGGCGAAGGCGCTGCGGTCGAGCACCACGTCGCCGACGATGTGCTCGATGCCCCGCACCCGCAACTGGCGCAGCAGCACCCAGAAGTGCTCGAGGGCGAACTTGGGGTCGCCGCTGCCCTTGAGGTAGAGGTTGCCGCCCAGCTTGCCGTCCACCGGCTCGGCCTCGGCGTAGGCGGCGGTTTTCCAGGTCCAGGCGGGGCCCAGCAGGTCGAGGCCGGCGTAGGTGGTGACCAGTTTCATCACCGAGGCCGGGTTCATGGCCTGGCGGGCGTTGTGGGAAACCAGGGCGAAGCGCGAATCCACCGGCTGCACGACCACGGCGACGCTGGCGGCCGGGATCTGGGCCGCCTTGAGGGCCTGGGCGACGGGGGGCGGCAGGGGCTCGGCGCAGGCCAGGCCGGCGGCCAGGCAGACGAGGGGCAGGAAGCGTTTCATGGCCGAGATGATACCCGAGGGGCCGGCCCGGCAGGCCCGCCGCGGCGGGCCTGCGGCGCATCAGCGCCGGCCGTACAGTTCGAAGCGGCCGATCAGGGAGTCGAGCTGGCGGGCGGTGGCCAGCAATTCGTCGGCGGCGCTGCGGGCGGCGGTGGCCGCCCCGGTGTTGCGCTCGATGAGGTCGGTGATGCGCTGCATGCTGTTGGCCACTTCCTCGCTGGCGACGCCCTGCTGGCGGGCAGCTTCCGAAATGTGCCCGGCCATGGCGGCAACCTGCTGGCTGCTGGCGGTGATGCTGTCCAGGCCGGCAACGCTGTCGCGCAGGGAGCCGACGCCGGTTTCCACTTCCCGCGCCGCCACGTCCATGCCGCTCACCGCCTGCTGCGTCACCGCCTCGATCTCGCCGACGGTGGCCGCGATGTCGGCGGTGGAGGCGGTGGTGCGTTCGGCGAGCTTCCTCACTTCGTCGGCCACCACCGCGAAGCCNNTCGATGGCGGCGTTGAGGGCGAGGAGGTTGGTCTGGCTGGCGATTTCGGCGATGACCCGGGTGATGTCGCCGATCTTCTGGATGGAACGGCTCAGCGCGTCGATGGTGCCGCTGGAGCCCTGGACCGCTTCCACCACCCGGCCGGTGGCGTCCATGCTCTGCCGGATCTTGCCGTTGCTTTCCGCCACCAGGTCCTGGGCGTTGCGCGCCGCCAGCGCCGTTTCCTGGGCGTTGGCCGCGACTTCCTGCACCGACTGGCTGAATTCTTCGGTGGCGGCGGCGACGCCCTCGACGCTGGCCTGCTGCTCGCCCGACTGGGCGGCGACCGCCTGCATCTGCGCTTCGAGCTGGCGGCTGCGCTCGTCGATGGCGCGGGAGGCGCTGCCGATTTCGTCGAGCATGGCCTTGAGGGTGCCCTGCATGATGGCCAGGTTGCCCAGCAGTTGCCCCGTTTCGTCGCGCCCGGAAATGTCGATGTCGTCGGTGAGGCGGCCTTCGGCGATGCGCTCGAAGTGGCCGATGGCGCGCCGGATGGGGCGTCCGATGGCGGCCGCCAGGAGGCCGCCGCCGACGGCGGCGAAGAGGAGCGCGAGGGCGGTGAGGGTGACGGACAGGTTGCGCAGGGTGCCGTAGCGGCCTTCCGCCGCCTGGAAGTCCCGTTCGGCGCCGGCGGCGAATTCCTGGACGAGGGCCTCGGCGTCCTTGCGCATGGCAGCGTAAAGCGGGTTGATGTGCAGCAGCAGGGTCTCGTTGGCCTTCAGGAACTGCCCGGCCTTGAGCTGCTCGCGGGCGACGTTCACGCCCTCCCGGGAGAAGCGCTCCCGGGTTTCCCCGAACTGGGCGAGGAGGGCCGCTTCCTTTTCCGTCAGGGGCAGCTTGCGCAGTTCCTCGAGGAGGCTGTTGATCTCCTGGCGGTTCTTCAGGGTGTTCTCGATGTGCAGGTCGAGGGCGTGGTCGTGCAGCCGGGCGTTGGGGTGGGTGGGGTCGTGCTGGAGGCCGAGCATGATCTGGGCGCGGTTGTCGCCGAGCAGGAAGCTGATGCGGCCGACGAGGTCGGAGGGAATCAGCTTCTGCCGGTACATGCTTTCCAGTTGCCGGTTGCTTTCCGTCAGGCCGGCGAGGTTGGCGGCCGCCAGGATCGCCATGACCATGGCCAGGGCGCCGGTCACGGCCCACAGGCGGGCGCGCAGGGAAAGGGGGGCGAGGAAGCCGCGGCCGCCGGGGAGCTTGCCGTTGCCCTGGCGCAGACGGGCGTACAGGGCCTCGGCGTCGGCTACCTGGCTACGCTCCGGCGGGGTGCGCACCGACATGTAGCCGGTGACCACGCCGTCCTTCTTGAGCGGCACCACCAGGGCCTGGACCCAGTAGAAATCGCCGTTCTTGCAGCGGTTCTTGACCAGCCCCCGCCAGGGCATGCCGGCCTTGACCGTCCGCCAGAGGTCGGCGAAGGCGGCCGGCGGCATGTCCGGATGGCGCACGATGTTGTGGTTCTGGCCCAGGAGTTCCTCCCGGGAAAAGCCGCTGATGGCGATGAAGGCATCGTTGGCGTAGGTTATCGCCCCCTTGAGGTCGGTTTTCGAGACGAGGTAGCAGTTGGGCGGGAAGAGGGCTTCGTGTTGGGTGACGGGTTGGTTGTTTTTCATCGGGTTGGGGGGGGCTATCTGTTATTGGAATGTGTGTATATGGTGTCCATTCCTGCACTGACACCAGGGTTATTATGACGAAAGACCTAATTTGTGCAACTGCGGAAATCGCCCGGGCCGCCGCGCTGATCGGCGAAGCGGACGGTCTGCTCGTCACCGCCGGCGCCGGAATGGGTGTCGATTCCGGCCTGCCCGACTTTCGTGGGCGGGAGGGCTTCTGGCGGGCCTACCCGGCCCTGGCCCGGGCCCGCATCGACTTCGAGGAGGCGGCCTGCCCCGCCACCTTCCGCCGCGACGCCCGCCTCGCCTGGGGTTTCTATGGCCATCGCCTGGCCCTCTACCGGCGCACCGTGCCCCATGCGGGCTTCGCCATCCTGCGGCGCTGGGCCGAGGGCCGTCCCCGGGGGGGCTTCGTGTTCACCAGCAACGTCGATGGCCAGTTCGGCCGGGCTGGCTTCGACCCCCGGCGCCTTTGCGAGATCCACGGCTCCATTCATCACCTGCAGTGCCTAGAACCGTGCAGTGACCGCATCTGGGGCGCCGACGACATCCAGCCGGAGGTGGACGACGAGAACTGCCGTCTGCTGTCCGACTTGCCCCACTGCCCCCGCTGCGGCGGGCTGGCGCGGCCCAACATCCTCATGTTCGGCGACGGCGGCTGGGTGGCGGAACGGACCCGCCGCCAGCAGGCCCGGCTGGAGGCCTGGCTGCGGGAGACGGAAAACCCGGTGGTGGTGGAGCTGGGAGCCGGCACCCAGGTGCCGACGGTACGCTGGTTCGGCGAAAGCCTGGGGGCGCCGCTGGTCCGCATCAACCCCGACGAGCCGGCAGTCGCCAGTGCCCGCAGCGTGGGCATCCGGGCCGGGGCGCTGGCGGCGCTGGGGGCCATCGACCAGGCCCTCGGCGGGCCGCTTCCGGTCGCGCCTCAGGCCTGATGCGTCGATCAGAAACAGCGCGTTGGCGGCCCGGGGAATTCCCCCTACTCCGCCATGGCGTGAAGGCGTAGGATGCTATTCGCTTGTCAATCAGCGGGTATTCATGTTCTCCCATTTGCGTAGCCGGCTGTGGCTGCTCATCGCCATCTCCATCCTGCCCCTGGCGCTGTACTCGCTGTACAGCTACCAGGAGCAGCGGGTTGCCGCCATCGCCGAGATGGAGAGGGATCTCCGCCAGTTCATCCGCACCGTGCGGCTGGAGGAAGGCCACCTGGTCAGCGATACCCGCAACCTGCTGCGCATCATGGCCAACGCCAACGATCTGCAGCACCTCGATCCTGCCGAATGTTCGGGGCTGGCGGCCCGGCTGGCGGCGACCCAGAGGAATTACGCCAATTTCGGCGCCGCGCTGCCCGACGGCAAGCTGTTCTGCTCCGCCGTTTCCATGCCGGATCCGGTCGATGTCGGCGACCGGGTCTGGTTCCGGGAGGCCGTGGCCAGCGGCGACTTCACCACCGGCGGCTTCATTGTCGGCCGCGTTTCCGGTGCGCCCGCCCTGGCCTTCAGCCTGCCCATGCGCGACGCCGACGGGCAGATCCGGGCGGTGCTGTTCGCCTCCACCGGGTTCGCCTGGCTGGAAACCCTGGTGCGGGCCATCGAGTTGCCGGCTCAGGGGCACGTCTACATCGCCGACAAGGCGGGGCGGGTCTATGCCCGCTTCCCCGCCGACGGTTCCGTCGTCGGCGCGCCCCTGCCGGACACAGCGTTGGGTGACCATGTCCGGGGCGGGCCCGGCGAAGGCCTGATCTCCCTGCCCGGTTGTGGGGGCGAATGTCTGTATAGCGTCTCGCCGCTCCAGTCCAGCCGCGGCGACCTCTACCTGGTGGTGGGCACCCCCCGCGACCTGGTCCTGGCGGATGTGAACCGCCGCTTCACCCTCCAGCTTTTCGTCCTGGCGCTGGTGGCGGCGCTTTCCTTCCTGGGGGCGCGCTGGCTGGTGCAGCGAAGCCTGGTCAACTGGGCCGAGCGCCTGGTGGCGACCACCCGCCGCTTCGGCGACGGCCTGTTCGGGGAACGGGTGGCGGAGCCCAGTTCCATCCAGGAATTGAAGGAAATCGACGACAGCTTCAACGCCATGGCCGACAGCCTGGTCAGCGCCGACGCCGTGCTGCGCAAGGCCAAGGATCGTTTCGAGGCGATGGCGACGACGGTGCCCGGGGTGCTCTACGAGTATGTCCCCCATGCCGAGGGCGGGGGCACCTTCCGCTACATCAGCCCCCGCTGCCAGGAGATGTTCGGCTATTCCGCCGAAGCCATCGAGTCCGATCCGGGGCTCCTCTGGCGCCGGGTCCACCCCGAGGATGTGGACGCCCTGCGCCGCGAGGAGCGCGAGGCCATCCGTCTGGGGCGGCCCTTCCAGGCTCTGGCGCGCATGCTGACCGCCGAGGGGGAAGTGAAGTGGATCCAGATGCAGTCATGCCGCGGCGAGCAGAGCCAGGGCGGGGTGCCGGTGTGGTACGGCATCCTCCTCGACGTCACCGCCCGCCAACAGGCCGAAGCCCAGTTGCGCAAGCTGTCGCTGGCCGTCGAACAGAGCCCCTTGAGCATCGTCGTGACCGACGCCGACGCCAACATCGAGTACGTCAATGAAGCCTTCGTCGCCTGCTCCGGCTACGGCCGGGACGAGGCGATCGGCCGCAACCCGCGCTTCCTCGCCTCCGGCCGCACGCCCCGGGAAACCTACGCGGCCCTGTGGCGCACCCTGGCGGCCGGGCAGGCGTGGAAGGGGGAATTCATCAACCGGCGCAAGGACGGCTCCGAATACGACGAGCTGGTGAAGATCGCACCGGTGCGGGGGCCGGACGGGCGGGTCACCCACTTCGTCTCCATCCAGGAAGACATCACCGTGCGCAAGGCGCTGGCCGCCGAACTGGACATGCATCGCCACCACCTGCAGGACCTGGTGGACGAGCGCACCCGCCAATTGCAGGAGGCCAACGCCCAACTGGCGGTCAAGGCCCGGGAGGTGGCCGAGCTCAACGCCGCCCTGCGGGAGCGGGCCGACGAGGCGGAGGCGGCGACCCAGGCCAAGAGCGCCTTCCTGGCCAACATGAGCCACGAGATCCGGACGCCCATGAACGCCATCGTCGGCCTCGTCCACATGCTCCGGCGCAGCCCCCTCTCCGCCGAGCAGGCGGAACGCCTGGACAAGATCGGCGACGCTTCCGACCACCTGCTGGCGGTCATCAACGACATCCTCGACCTCTCCAAGATCGAGGCCGGGAAGCTGTCGCTGGAAGCGGCCCCCTTCGATCTGGCCGGCGTGCTGGAGCGGGTGGCCGGCCTGGTCGGCGAGCGGGCGCGGGCCAAGGGCCTGGAATTCCGCCTGGAAACCGAGGGACTGCCCCGCCGGGTCGTCGGCGACGCCACGCGGTTGGCGCAACTGCTCCTCAATTACGTGGGCAACGCCATCAAATTCACCGAGCGGGGCCAGGTAGTGCTCTCGGGGCGGGTGGAGGCCGAGGGGGGACACGATGTGCGGCTGCGCTTCGAAGTGGCCGATACCGGTATCGGCCTGACGCCGGAGCAGGTGGAGCGGTTGTTCGCCCCCTTCGAGCAGGGGGACTCGTCCACCACGCGCCGCTACGGCGGAACCGGCCTGGGGCTGGCCATCAACCGGCATCTGGCCCGCCTCATGGGCGGCGACGTGGGAGCGCGCGGCGAGCCCGGCCGGGGCAGCGTCTTCTGGGCGACGGTGCGCCTGGGGCGGGAGGCCGGCGAGGTGCCGGCGCTGCCTCCTGCCGCCGAGCAGCCGCCGCCGGCCGCGGTTGGCCACTGTCGCGGCCGCCGCCTGCTGCTGGTGGAAGACAATGCCATCAACCGTGAAGTGGCGCTGGAGCTGTTGAGCGACCTCGGCTGCGCCATCGACGTGGCGGAAAACGGCCGCGAAGCGGTGGAGCGTGCCGCGGCGACGGCCTACGACCTCATTCTCATGGACGTGCAGATGCCGGTGATGGACGGGCTGGAGGCCACCCGGCGCATCCGCGCCCTGCCCGGCCGCGAAGCCACGCCCATCCTGGCCATGACCGCCAACGCCTTCGGCGAGGATCGGGCCCAGTGCCTGGCGGCGGGCATGAACGACCACGTGGCCAAGCCGGTGGATCCGGAGCGGCTCTGCGCCACGGTGGCCCGCTGGCTAGGCCAGGCGGGCGGCGTGGGTGCGCAGCAGGCCGACGAAGTCCGTCCGCGATAGCGGGTGGCAGAAGCGGTAGCCCTGCATGACGGTGCATCCCGAGCGCTGCAGGTAGCGTAGCTGGGCGTCGGTCTCGACGCCCTCGGCGACCAGGTGGAGGCCGAGGCCGCGGGCGATGGAAATGATTGCCAGGACCACCGGGTAATGCCCCTTCTCGCTGGCGATCTCGCGCACGAAGGACTGGTCGATCTTGATGGTATTGACCGGGAAGCGGTGCAGGTAGGCCAGGGACGAGTAGCCGGTGCCGAAATCGTCGATGGCGGTGCTGACGCCCAGGCCGTGCAGGCGGTTGAGCTGCTCGATGGCGTGCTGGGGGTTGCGGATGCAGATGTTCTCGGTGATCTCGATTTCCAGGCGCTCCGGGGCGATCTGGTGCCGGCGCAGGGTTTCCTGCATGCGCTCCACGAACTCGCCCCGGTCGAGATACTGGGGCGAGGTGTTCAGCGCCAGGCGCAGCTTGCCGGCGCCGGCGGCCTCCCATTCCCGCAGATCGCGGCAGGCGGCCTCCAGCATCCAGTCGCTGATGGGCAGGATGAGGCCGGATTCCTCGGCGAAGGGCAGGAACTCGCCGGCGCTGAGCAGGCCGCGCTCCGGATGGTGCCAGCGCATCAGCCCCTCGGCGCCCACCACCTTGCCGGTGGCGACATCGACCTGGGGCTGGTAATACATCTCCAGTTCGTCGTTCTCGATGGCCTTGCGCAGGCGCTTGTCGAGGGAAACCTTCTGGTGGACGTCCTCCAGCATGGCCGGGTCGAAGAAGCGCAGCCCGTCCTTGCCCTCGCCCTTGACCCGGTACATGGCGATGTCGGCGTGGCGCACCAGTTGTTCGCCGTCGTCGCCGTGGTGGGGATAGATGGCGATGCCGATGCTGGCCGAGACGAAGACCTCCTGCTGGTCCAGGGCAAAGGGCTGGCGCAGGGCTTCGAGGATCTTGCGGGCCACCAGCTCGGCGTCGTCCCGGTCCCGCAGTTCCGGCAGTACCAGGGTGAATTCGTCGCCGCCGTGGCGGGCCAGGGTGTCCCCCCGCCGCAGGCAGAGCTTCAGGCGCGCCGCCACCTGCTGCAGCAACTGGTCGCCATTGATGTGGCCGAGGGAGTCGTTGACGATCTTGAAACGGTCAAGGTCCACGAACATCACCGCCAGTTCGGCGTTGTTGCGCTTGGCCTGGATGATGGCGAGCCCCAGGCGGTCCTGGAAGAGGATGCGGTTGGGCAGGTCGGTGAGGATGTCGTGGTAGGCCTGGTAGGACATCTGCTCCTCGGCCCGCTTGCGGTCGGTGACATCCCGGGCGACGCCGTAGGTGCCGAAGTACTCCCGGCGTTGCGGGCCATTGTCGGTGGAATAGATGCCCACCGAGTTGAAGGAGACGGTCATCAGGGTCGTCTCGAAGCAGCGGCTGTCCTCGCGGCCGTTGACGCACTTCAGGCGCAGCTCGACGTTGCGGGTGGCGCGGTCCCCCGAGCGGCGCTCGTGGAAGACGTAGTGGGCGCGCTCCAGGTCTTCCTCGTGGACGATCAGGGAGTAGTGCTTGCCGATCAGGTCCGCCTTGGCGTAGCCCAGCAGTTGGCCGACCCGCTCGTTGATGAAGGTGAACTGCCCGTCGTGGTTGAGGGTGTAGATGATGTCCGGGGAGCTGTCGACCAGGTAGCGATAGAGTTTTTCCGACGACTCCAGTTGCGCCGCGATGCGCTGGTTTTCCAGCGCCAGGCTGCGTTCCTGCAGGGCGTGCTCGATGGTGTTGAGCAGTTCCTCGCGGGGGTAGGGCTTGCGCAGGAAGTCGTAGGCGCCCCGCTTGAGGGCGCCGATGGCGGCCTCGATCTCGACGTCGCCGCTGAGGACGATGACGCGGGTGTCGATGCTGGTGGCCTTGATGAAATCCATGACGCCGTGGCCGCTGATGTCCGGCAGGCGCAGGTCGAGGAGGACCAGGTCGAAGCGGAGGCGGGCCAGCTGGGCGATGGCCTCCTCGCCGGTGGTGGCCGTCACCAGTTCCCAGCCGCGGTCGGCCAGCAGGTCGTGGAGGCTCTGCAGCAGGCGGGGCTCGTCGTCCACCAGGAGCAGGCGGGGGCGGAAGGCCGGCAGGCTGGCCGCCACTTCCCCGCAAAGCGCCTGTTTCAGTGCTGCCGCATCGTTGTCAGCCAAGCGATTCATGCCTCACCTTTCCCGATTTCCCTCGGGGGCGGCGCCTCGCCATTGCGGGCAGGGCCGCGGGTCGGCAGGAGTATGGCGAACTCCGTCCCCTCGCGGCCGCTCCGGCAGGTCACCTCGCCCCCCAGCTTGCCGGCCAGTTCGCCGACAATGCACAGCCCCAACCCCTGGTGATCGCCCCCCTTGCCGCTCTTGACCTCGGTAAACAGGTTGGCGAGCATCTCCCTGGGAATTCCCGGCCCATTGTCCCGCACATTGAGCTCGACATAAAGCTGCCCGCCCCGGTTCGCCAACCCCTGGACGCCGACGTGGATCTCCCCGCCCTGGGGCAGCGCCTCGACGGCGTTCTTGATCAGGTTGATCAGCATCTGGCGGACGGCGTTCGCGTCGCCGGCGACGGTCATCGCCTCGTCGTGCAGGTGGGCGTTGATGCGGATGTCCGGTGGCACGAACTCGGTTTCCTGGAAGAGGCGCACCACGTCGCGCACGATGCGGTTGGCGTCGAGGACGCCGGCCATGCTCTCCGGCTTGATCTGGGCGAAGGACTTGACGATGCGGCTGACCCGGTCGATTTCCTCGTTGAGGATGGAAACCTCGCCGGAGACCGGCTCCTCCCGGCTGAGCTTGGTGTCCAGAACGCTCAGGTAGTTCTTGATGATGGACAGGGGGTTGTTGACCTCATGCACGATGCGCTGTGCCGCACCGCGGTAATCCTCGACGACGCTGCTGACACGCTGGGAGGCCTCGGTCCGCTCCTGCAGGGCGGCGATCATGGCGGCGGCGCCCTGGGCGGCGAAGGCCTGCAGGAAACCGCTCTTCTGCTGCAGCCCTTCGAGCTGCCATGGCTGCACGGCGCCGACCAGGGCGCCTACCGTCTGCTGGGCGGTGGCCAGGGGCAGGCAGACGGCGGCGTCGGTGCCGAGGACGCGCATCAACTGGTCCTCGGCCACGCTGACGGGCAGGGTGCGGCGGTTGATGAAGGCCGGCGTCTTCTTGAGCACCGCCTCCGCCATGCGCTGGCCGGCCACCAGGGGCAGCGAGAATTCCGCCAGCCGCTGGCGGTGCTTGCCGAGGGGCACGCCTACCAGGGAACGGTTGCCGTGGCTGACCAGGAGCACCAGGGCGTCATCCAGGTCGAAAAGCAGCCGGGCCGAGCGGGTCAGCGCCTCCAGCAACTGGAGGTCGCCGCGCTGGCGGGCGAGGCTGCGGGTGGCCTCGCTGGTCAGCACCAGTTGCCGGACTTCCTCGGCCAGTTGGGCGTGGCAGTCCGCCTCCTGGGGTGCCGGGTCGGCCAGTTCGATGCCCAGTTGCTCCGCCGCCAGCTTCACCTGGCTGGCGGCATTGTCGTTGATGGCCTGGAGTTCCCGCGGGCTGACGCCGCACACCGTGCATGCTTCCGCCACGGCCGGGCTATCCGGGCCGCCCACCGAGAGGCGGTTGGCGAGGAGGACGATGCGCACCAGCGGATGGGCCGCCTCCAGCTGGCGGGCCGGCTCGTGGTGGTAGAGGATGCTGTCGGCGAGGAAGGAGTCCAGCCGCCAGCGCTCGATCATCCAGGCGCCGGCTTCGGCATGGGTGATCTGCAGGCTGGATTTTTCCGCCTCGCACAGGCTGTCGTCATCGACGGCGAGAAAATGGGGAGCGTACTCCTTGGGGGCCGTGCCGAGCAGGGCCAGGCGCCCGACGTCGTGGAGCAGGCCGGCCAGGTAGGCCTCCTCGGCGTGGGCGTAGGACAGCCGGGAGGCCAGTTCCCGGGCCATGACGGCAGTGGTCAGGGAGTGCCGCCAGAAATCGCTGAGATCGGTGGCGCACCGGCGGGTAAAGGCGTTGAATACCTGGGCCACCGATTCGCCGATGACCAGCGACTTGATGGTGTCGACGCCGAGGACCATGAGCGACTGCTCCAGGCCGATGCGCTGGCTGCTGCGCTGGTAGGCGGCGCTGTTGGCAACGCCGAGGATGCGCCCGGCCATGCCGGCGTCCTTGCCCACCAGCTCGGCGTATTCGCCGATGGCGGCGGAATCGCTGCGGCACAGGGCCAGGAGTTTCAGCAGCACCTGGGGCATGGCCGGCAGGCGCGCTGCCAGCAGGCGGTCGCGGATATCGCCGCTCAAGGTCGGCGCTCCCGGCCGGGCGGCACAGGGAGCAGCAAAGGCGCGCACAGCATGTCATCGCGGAACGCCGCGTCGAACCACTGGCCAGCCTTTCCCACAGTCCCTCCCCGTTCTGACGTTGGTAATATGACTATACGGATAGGATGTTACAGGAAAAGTCAAGGCGTTGACGGGGCGCGCCGGCCATTTCGCGGCCGTCGTGAAAAAATTCCGTTCGCGTCGGCGGCGCGCGGCGGGCACAAAAAACCCGGCCGAAAGTCGGCCGGGTGCGGGGGCTGGGCGACGGGGTTCAGGCGTGGCGGCCGCCACGGCGCTGGCGATCGCCGGGGCGCTCGTTGTCGCCGCCGCGGGGACGTTCGCCGGCTTCGCGGGCGATCAGCATGGTCCCGTCGAGGGCGCCGACCTTTTCCCGCTTTTCGGGCTTCTGGGGCTTTTCGGGACGTTCCGCCCGGGCGATGCCTTCGCCCAAGGCTGGCTGGCTGGCGGCGACGGCGGGCAGGGACGGCAGGACGATGGCGGCAATCACGGTCAGGGTGGTCAGGGTCGTTCTCATGGTGGGGCTCCTTGTGCGGATGATGGATGGGCCTGGGGAACCGCGCTGCCAGCAGCGCCTTCCCGCACTGGCTACATCGCAACCGCCATGCCAGGAGCGTAGCGGAAGGCAAGGCACTGATTTGTATGTGGAAAATATTCCCGCGTTGCGGCCTTGCATCGGCCCGGGCGGGGCATCGGGTGAAATCACCTGACCAGGCGGGGCATTTCCCCCACTGCCCTCAACCGCGCCGCGACAGGCCGTGCTTTTCGATGCGGTAGCGCAGGGTGTCGCGGGAGACGCCGAGGAACCTGGCCGCCTGGGTGACATTGCCGGCGGCCCGGTCCAGGGCCTGGACCAGCAGTTCCCGTTCGACCCGTTCGAGGGAGAGGCTGCCGGCCTCCCCGGGGGATGCCGGCCTTTCGGCGTCCGGACGGGGGTTGCCCAGTACCGCGCAGAAGGGCAGTTGCGCCGCCTCGATGTCGGGGGCGGTGGCGAGGAGGACGGTCTGTTCGATGACGTTGCGCAATTCGCGCACGTTGCCGGGCCAGCCGTAGGCCAGCATGGCCTGCTCGGCGTCTTCGCCCAGCCGCAGCCCGGGCTTGTTGTAGCGTCGGCGCTGGGTTTCGAGAAAGTGGCGGGCGAGGAGCAGGATGTCCGGCCCCCGTTCCCGCAGCGGGGGCAGGGCGAGCTGCACGATGCGCAGCCGGAAGAACAGGTCGGAGCGGAATCGGCCCTCGCTCACCAGCTTTTCCAGGGGCTGGTTGGTGGCGGCGACGATGCGCGCGTTGACCGGCTGGTCGCGCACACTGCCCAGGCGGCGCACGGTGCGCTCTTCGAGCAGCTTGAGGATTTTCACCTGCAAGGACATTTCCATGTCGCCGATTTCGTCGAGAAAGAGGGTGCCGCCGTCGGCGGCTTCCGCCAGCCCCAGCTTGCGCTCCTTGGCGTCGGTGAAGGCGCCGCGCTCGTGGCCGAAAAGTTCGGCTTCGAGGAGCTGGGCGGGAATGGCGCCGCAGTTGAGGGCGATGAAGGGGCCGTTGCGGCGGGGGCCGCCATGATGGATGGCGCGGGCGAGGACCTCCTTGCCGGTGCCGGTCTCGCCGGTGATGAGGACGGCCGGCGGCCGGTCGTCGCCAAGGGCGGCCTCGGCGTCGAGGAGGCGCTGCACCATGGCCTTGAGCTGCCGCATCGGCGCCGAATCGCCGAGGAGGCGTCCCAGCCCGTCCTCGAGTCCGTCGCGTTGGCGGTAGTAGGAAAGGGTCTTTTCGGCCCGTTCGGCACCCAGCACCTTTTCGATGACCAGCCTGAGCTTGCCCAGCACCACCGGTTTGGTCAGAAAATCGGCGGCGCCCAGTTTCATGGCGGTCACAGCCATTTCCACGCTGGCCTGGCCGGTAAGCATGATGACGGGAATGCCGGGGGCCTCCTCCTGCAGCCAGGCGAGGAATTCCAGGCCATTCTGGCCGGGGAGCTGGTAGTCGAGCAGCACGACGTCGGGGTGGAAGTCGCGGATTCGCTCCCGGGCCGCCTCGGCGTCTCCTTCGGCGCGGACGTCGTAGCCGGCCCGTTCCAGGTAGAGGCGCATGTTCTTGGCCAGAATGGCTTCGTCTTCGACGATGAGGACGCCGTGGGCCATGGGGTTCAGTTCCAGGTGGGCAGTGCGAGGCGGATGGTGGTGCCGGCCCGGGGCTGGCTGTCGAGTTCGACGGAACCGCCGAGTCTTTCGACCACCCGCCTGACCAGGGGCAGGCCCAGGCCAATGCCGCGCGGCTTGTTGGTGAAGAAGGGCTTGAAGATGCGCCCCATGTCCGCCGCGCTGATGCCGGGGCCGTCGTCGCCGACTTCGGCGACGACGCTGCCGCCCGCGCCGCGGCCGCTGGCCAGCGTCAGCCGGCCGCCCTCGGGCATGGCCTCGATGGCGTTGGTGACGAGATTGCCGATCAGCTGCCGCAGCATCATGGCATCGGCGCGCACCGGCGGCAGGTCGTCGGCCAGATTCCAGGCGACGTCGATGCGATGCCGTTCCAGGTCCCGCCGATAATCGGAGGCGGTGTCCTTGAGGACGGTGTTGATATCCACCGGCCCCAGGGTGGCATGGGCGGGTTTGGCGTAGGTGAGCAACTGCCGGACCCAGCCCTCCAGCCGGTCCACCTGGCCGATGATGTCGCTGGCGTATTCCCGGGCTTCCGCCGGCAAGTCGCTGTCGAGGGCCAGTTCGGCCGACGAGCGGATGGCGGCGAGGGGGTTGCGCAGCCCGTGGGCGACGGCGGAGCCCATTTCGCCGACCATGGCCAGGGATTCCGACTCCAGGATGCGGTCGCCCTGGCTGTCGATGATGCGGTGGGCCCGCCGCACGATCCAGAACAGGGTGGTGAAGAGAAAGATGCCGGCCAGGGCGGCGGCGATCCATATGAGGCGGATGCCCGACTCGATGGCCTCGAACAGTTCCTCGGGCACCACGTACAGTTCGACCACCCCCACCACCCGCCGGTCATGGACGTCGAAGATGGGGATGTAGCTTTCCACGAAGCGCCGGCTGGCCGATCCCAGGTGCTGGTGCTCCGACTTGGGCAGGTGCGCCGGGTCGATGATGCCGCTGTGCACCACCAGGTCGGCCCGCAGCGCCTCCTCCAGTTCGTCGTTGCGATCGAAGCGCTGGCCGATGAGGGCCGGGTCGCTGGACCAGACCACCTTGCGCTCGGCGGAATAGACGTTGGTGCGCAGGACCCCGGGCATGCGGGTGATGTGGTCGAGAAAGTTCTGCAGTTGTTCGGTGGCGGGGGCGGAGCTGCCGTCGAAATAGGCGTAGGCGTTCTCGGTGGCGACGATGCTGCGCACGAAGCCGGCCGTCACTTCGGCCTCCTGGCGGATCATGCGTTCGGCCAGGAAATGGGAGAAGAACCAGGCGGCCGTGGCGCTGACCAGTGCGATGGAGGCGAAGGCGGCCAGCGAAAACCAGCGCATGAGGTTGAAGGGCCGAGGCTGTCGTGCCGAACTGGATATGTGCATGGTTTGCCCCCCTCGCCGAGTTCCTCGGAGTGATCTTGCCCTGGTTTGCAACCGCATTCTGCCATGACGGACAGGAATGGCACTTGCTAGAGGTATACGTCCATAACCTCGGAGTTATTCCCGCCCGCCATGAGCCGCCGCCTTCCTCTGCGCCACCTGATGGCGACGCTATCCGCCATCGTCGCCGGGCCCGCCGCTGCCCAGACCTCGGTCAGCCTCAACCTCGATTATGCCGAGGGCCGTTATGGCGAGCCGGGCAAATCCACCGCCTGGACCCTGCCGCTGATCGTCAAGCACCGCCAGGGCGACTTCGTCTTCAAGGCCTCCCTGCCTTACGTGCGGACGACGGGAACGGCGGTGGCGGGCGGGGATCGCTTCGCCGCCACCCGCCAGGTCCAGGAAGGATTCGGCGACCTTGCCGCCAGCGTCGCCTATGGCCTGATAGGGGAGGACGCCGCCGACGTGGCGGTCGACGTCGGCGTCAAGGCCAAGTTCGCCACCGCTGACCGCCGGCTCGATCTCATCACCACCGGCCGCAACGACTATTCCCTGTTTGTGGACGTCCTGCGCCGTTTCGGCGGCACCTCGGCGTTCGGCACCCTCGGCAGGACGCGCAAGGGCGACCCCGCCGGCGTCGACTACCGCGATCCCTGGTTCGCCACGGCCGGACTCAGCCATGGCGTCGGCGGCGGACTCTCGGTGGGGGCGCTCTACGACGCCCGCGAGAAGGTGACGGCCGATGGCGACCCGGTGCGCGAAGCCAGCGTCTTTCTCGAGTGGAACCGGGTCGGGTCGGGCAAGGTGCTGTTCTACCTGGTTCGCGGCTTTTCCCGGGCGAGTCCCGATGTCGGGGCCGGTGCGACCTTCACCGTGCGCTTCTGAAAGTCGGCGGGTACGGTAGTTGCTCTCTTGATTCCGGGAATGGGCGGCGTTGCCAGTGGCCATGGGTTTCCGGCGCTGGTGGCGGATGAATGTGCGCCCGACGTTTCCCGGAATCGGGAAGGCAAGCCGGCCGGCCGGCGGCCGGCGGGAGAGCGGTGGTTCGTCTGACGAGGTGCGGGGTCATGAAAATCTGGGTTCGACTGGTGCTGTCGATTCTCCTGTCGGTGATCGTTTCGGGAGCCGGCCTGATCTACTGGGCCACCCTCGAACAGCGCCGGATCGCCGTCGACCAGGCCCGGGAGTTCGCCAACAGCGTGCACCAGATGACCCTGGCCGGACTCACCGGCATGATGATCACCGGCACTGTACCCTTGCGACCCCTGTTCCTTGACCAGATCAAGGAAATGAACCAGATCGAGTCCCTCAAGGTCATCCGCGGCGACGCGGTGGTTGGGCAGTTCGGCCCGGGGCTGGAAAGGGAGACCGAAGCCGACCCGGTGGAGCGCACCGTCCTCGATGCCGGGGGGGCCGTCTATCAACTCATTCCCGGCCGCGACGGCCACGACCGGCTGCGGGCGGTCCTGCCCGCCGTCGCCCAGGAGAATTACCTGGGCAAGAACTGCCTGAACTGCCACGAAGTGGCGCCGGGGACGGTTCTCGGCGCCGTCAGCATGGAAATATCCCTGGCCCAGGCCGGCGAGGCGACCCGCCAGTTCAGCCGCAACGCCACCCTGGCGGCGGCCGTCCTGTGCCTGCCGCTGGGGTTGTTCGTCTGGTTCTTCATCTCCCGCATCGTTTCGCGGCCGCTGGCCCGGATGACCGAAGGCCTGGACCGCATCGCCGCCGGCGACATCGACGAGGCCATGCCGCTGCCGGTGGGGCGGAGCGACGAGGTCGGCGCCGCCACCGCCGCCTTCAACCGGGTGCTGGCCGGGGCGCGGGACCTGATCCAGCAACAACGGCTGTCGCAACTGGTGTTCGAGAATTCCCTCGAAGGCATTACCGTCACCGACGCCGACGCCCGCATCCAGATGGTCAACAAGGCCTTCACCGACACCACCGGCTACTCGGCGGCGGAGGCGATCGGGCAAACCCCTGCCCTCCTCAAGTCGGGCCGGCAGGGGGACGACTTCTACGCCGAATTCTGGGCGATCCTGCGGGAAAAGGGCGAATGGCGGGGCGAGATCTGGAACCGGCGCAAGAACGGTTCCGTCTATGCCGAGTGGCTCAATGTCAGCGCCGTGCGCAACCGGCGCGGCGAGGTGGAGCACTACGTGGCGATTTTCTCCGACATCACCGAGCGCAAGGAGCGGGAGGAGCTGATCACCCACCAGGCTTTCCACGACGCCCTGACCGGATTGCCCAATCGCCTGCTCTTCCGCGATCGCCTCGACCAGGCCCTGAGCCAGGCGCGGCGCAATCGGGAGCGGGCGCCGGCCATCATGTTCCTGGACCTCGACCGTTTCAAGCAGATCAACGATACCCTCGGGCACGACGCCGGCGACCTGCTGCTGAAGGAAGTGGCCAACCGCCTGCGGCGCTGCGTGCGGGCGGCGGACACCGTGGCCCGGCTGGCGGGCGACGAATTCACCATCCTGCTTCCCGAAAGCCGCGGCGAGGACGACGCCCGGGCGGTGGCGGAAAAGGTTCTGGCGGCCATGGGCGAACCGGTGAATCTTGGCAGCGAGTCCCGGGTCGTCACCACCAGCATCGGCATCAGCATGTTCCCCCGGGACGGGAGGGACGCCGAAACCCTCATCAAGCACGCCGATACCGCCATGTATCACGTCAAGGCCGGCGGGCGGGCGGGGATGTGCTTCTTCGTCGAATCCCTGCTGGGCCAGCCCACCCGCCGGGTGGAGATGGAGGAGCGCCTGCAGCGGGCCCTGGCCGCCCGGGAGTTCGAACTCGAATTCCAGCCCATCATCGACCTGCACAGCGGAACCGTCCATGGCCGCGAGGCCCTGCTGCGCTGGCGGCAGGAAGACGGCACCCGGGTCGTCGCCGAGGATTTCATCGGCCTGGCCGAGGAACTGGGCCTGATGACCCGCATCGGCGAATGGGTGCTCCAGTCGGCCTGCGTCCAGGCCCGGGCCTGGCAGGCCGGCGGCGCCCCGGTGACGGTGGCGGTCAATCTCTCGGCCAGCGAGTTCCGCCGGCCGGGCATCGTCGAAACCATCCGCGACATCCTGCGGGAAACGGGGCTCAGTCCCGGCCTGCTGGAAATCGAGATTTCCGAAATGCTGGCGATGCAGGACGCCGAATACACCCAGCGCGTTCTCTCGGAACTGGCGGAACTGGGGATCGGGGCCGCCATCGACGACTTCGGCACCGGCTACTCCAACCTCTCGGTTCTGCGCCACCTGCCCATCCATACCATCAAGATCGACCGCAGCCTGATCCGCGACGAAGCCCGTTCCCTGGAAGAGCCCTCCCTGCTGGCGGCAATCTTCGGCCTGGCCGGGGCGCTGGGCCTCAAGACCGTGGCCGAAGGCGTGGAAACCCACAGCGAACTGGACCGGGTCCGGCAACTGGCCGCCCACCGGGTCCAGGGCCGGCTGCTGGCGGCTCCCGCTCCTTGAGCTTCAGGGTCTGTTCCCCGTCTGGGGGACGCTGTGGCAGCGGTTGCAGGAGAAGAAGGTGATGAAGGCCACCCGGTCGTGGCACATGCCGCAGTATTTGCCGCGGAAGATGTCGGCCATGCGGATGGAGGTGCTGCCCGCCCGGGCCGGGAAGGGGTCCGGATGGCAGTTGGCGCAGGCCAGCCAGAGCGTGTGCGACCGGTGGGGAAAGCGCACGTGGGGCATTTCCCGGGTGTTCTTCATGATGATATCGAGATCGAGAACCTCCATGTCCCCCTTGCCGGCCAGGTCGCTGCGGGGCGCGATGAGCCCCTCCCGCAGGGCGCGCATCCAGTCCGGGAAGCCGTTGGCGTCGTAGGGCAGGTGGCGGGTCGCCTCCTCGATGCGCTGCAGGCGGGCTACATCGGGATTGGCCGGATCCAGGTAGCTGCTGCTGTCGATCGCCCGCCGCGCTTCATGGGCGGCCGCCGGCGCCGCGGCGGGGGGAGGCGCCTCGGGGGCCGCCACCGCAGATTTCGGCGTCGCCCGCAGGAAGGCCCGGGCCTCGTCAGCGTGCGGAAGCAGGAGGGCTGCCATCACTGTCAGCGCCACGGCGGCCTGGCACGGCCGCAGAAACCGGCGGCTCACCGGGCCCCCGGCCGGAACGCGGGGTGCGGCCGCCCGTCTACCTGACGGAGAAGCCGTCCGGCGCCCCGCGTGGCGGCGAGAAGATGGATTTCCCGAATGTGGGAACGGATTCCTGCCGACGGGAAAGAGTCGGCTGGGGGCCATCCGTCTCCTGCTGCGCACACTGCGGTCGGGTCAGGGGCGGGGGCCGGATCGGGGCGGGCGATAGCGAGGATTGCCATGGCGGACATGATGAGGACAGGGATTGGCCGTTCGACGACGGTAAGCCTTCCTTGCACGGCTTGTGCCACCCGATTGTGAAATTATTACTTAGGTAATAATATGGTTCCCCGGATACTCGTTCCTGTTGTCGGAAAGTACGAGCGATCCGGGGGGACAAGGAGGCGGGCATGGTGGCATGGGCTAGCGGGAAGCGCGGCAGGTACATCGGGGTGGCGAGCCTCGTCGGCCTGCTGCTGGGGCTGACCATCGGCTACGAGGCGCTGGAGCTGCGCCAGGAAATGAAGCGCTCGGCGGCCCGCGGGGTCGCCTACGCCAGCGCCCTGCGGCTGAGCCAGCGGGTGCAGGAGGCGGTGGGGCCGGCCTACATGCTGGCCGCCCTGGTGCAGCGCGGCAACGGACAGGTGGACCAGTTCGAGGCCGTGGCGACGGATCTGCTGCAACAGTTCCCCATGGCTCGGGCCGTCGAGCTGGCCCCAGGGGGCGTCATCACCCAGGTCTATCCGCTACCCGGCAACGAGGGCATCATCGGCCACGACCTGCTGCGGGACAAGGCGCGCAACCGCGAGGCCCATCTTGCCGTGGCCCGCAAACAACTCACCCTGGCCGGCCCCTTCGAACTCAAGCAGGGGGGGCTGGGGGCCGTCGGCCGCTTTCCGGTGTTCCAGTACACGCCGGACGGCCGCCAGGAATTCTGGGGCTTCACCATCGTCCTGCTGCGGGTACCCGAGCTGCTGGCGGCGGCGGGCTTCGTCCAGCTTACCGGTGAGGGGTACGGCTTCGAGCTGTGCCGCGTTCCCCCCGACGAAGAGCAATGCACGCCCTTCTACCGCCAGGGAAGCGGCACCCTCGACGACCCCGTGCGGGTGACGGTGGACGTGCCCAACGGGCGCTGGACCCTGTCGCTGGCCCCGGATGGGGGATGGTCCTCGCCCTGGGACTGGAGCGGGGTGCTGCTCCATGGCGTCGGCCTGGCGGCCCTGCTCGGGGCCTTGCAGGCCCTCCTGCTGCGCAGCCTCTTTCCCCGCCGCCGGGCGGCGGACCACCGGGAGGAGAGAGCGGGAAGCGAGGTCGGTCCCCTCAGCCGCTAAGCCCCGCCGGGGCGGCGGGAGGTTGTCCGGCCGACCGCCGCCAACTGCAGGGCGGGCGCTTCCGCCTGGGGCAGGGGGAACTGGCCGAGACCGGTGACCAGCCGGAGGAATTCCTGGCCGGGGACGGGGCGGGAAAAGTGGTAACCCTGCAGCACATCGACCGTGGCGTCCCGCAGGAAGGCCACTTGGTCGCAATCTTCCACGCCTTCGGCGACGATCTCGAGCTGCAGGGAATGGCCGAGGGCGACCACCGCCCGGACGATGGAGGCTGCCCCGGCGTGCCCCGGCGTGTCCATCACGAAGGAACGGTCGATCTTCAGGGTGTCCAGCGGCAGTTGCCGCAGGTAGCCCAGGCTGGAATAGCCGGTGCCGNNCGGTGCCGAAGTCGTCGATGGACAGGCTCACGCCCAGGCCCTTGAGCTCCTGCAGGGTGCGCAGTCCGGCGGCGGCGTCCCGCATGACGGCGCTTTCCGTCAGCTCGATCTCCAGGAGGGCGGGGGGGAAATCCAGATCGGCGAGGATGGCGGCGATCTTGCCGACCAGGTGGTCGTCGGCGAGTTGATGGGCAGACAGGTTGACCGCCACGAACAGGTTGCCGGCGCTTTCGGCGCGCCAGCGGCGGTTTTCGGCGCAGGCGGTACGCAGCACCCACTCCCCCACCGGGACGATCAGCCCCGTTTCTTCCAGCAGCGGAATGAACGTCGACGGCGGCACTTGCCCGCCGAGTTCCTCGTTGCGCCAGCGCAGCAGGGCTTCGGCGCCGACGATGCGGCCGTTCTTGGCGGACACGAGGGGCTGGTAGAAGACTTCGAATTCGCGGCGGTCGAGGGCCGAGTGCAGGCGGCTTTCGAGCCGCATGCGGTCGGCCGCATGGTGGTTCATGTCCTGGCGGAAGAAGCGATAGGTGTTGCCGCCGTCGCCGATGGCGGCGTACATCGCCGTGTCGGCGCCGCCGGCGAGTTCTTCGAAGGTGCTGCCGTCCTCGGGGTAGAGGCTGATGCCCTGGCTGACGGAGAGATGGATTTCATGCCCTTCCATGACCGTGCTGCGGCGCAGGGCGCGCTGGATGGCGCGGGCGGCGCCAGCCGCGGCCTCGGGGCCGTCCAGGCTGTCGAGGAGGATGGCGAACTCGTCGCCCCCCAGGCGGCAGACACAGGCGGCGTCGGGAACGGCGGCCACCAGCCGCTCGGCCACCGAGAGCAGGATGCGGTCGCCGCACTGCTGCCCCATGGAATCGTTGAACAGCTTGAAGCGGTCGATGTCCAGCACCAGGAGGCCGAGGCGCTTCGTCCCCGGCCGGGCCAGGGCCTGCTGCACCCGTTCCCGTAGCTGGGCGCGGTTGGGGAGCGAGGTGAGGGGGTCGAAGTAGGCCAGGAAATCCAGGCGGGCCTCGATTTCCTTGTGGTGGGTCAGGTCGGAGAAGACGGCGACGTAGTTGGAGATTTCGCCGGTCTCGTTGCGGACTACGCTGATGTTGAGCCACTCTGGATAAATCTCGCCGTTGCTGCGCCGGTTCTCGATTTCGCCACGCCATTCGCCATGCCGCTGCAGGGTTTCCCACATGCGGGCATAAAAGTCCGGGGACTGGCGGCCGGAGCTGAGCAGGCGGGGGTTGCGGCCGATGACCTCGGCGGCCTGGTAGCCGGTGACCACGGTGAAGGCCTTGTTCACCATTAGGATGCGGTTCTCGGCGTCGGTGATGACGATGCCCTCGGTGCTGTTGTCGAACACCCGGGCCGAGAGGTCCAGCTTTTCCTGGACGGCCCGCCGTGCGGCGGCTTCCTCCAGGGCCTTGAGGGCGAAGGAGATGTTGTCGGCAAGGTCCGAAAGCATGCGTTGCTCGTCGCTGCCGAGGTCGTTGGCGGCGCTCGCCAGGATGCCGATGGCGCCGAAGGGCGCCCCGTCGGCGGCCAGGCGCAACCGGACGAGGGCGTGCAGGCCGAGCCGGCCCAGCTCCGCCGCCAGGGCGTTGCCCAGGGTGGCGACGGGGTGGACGCAGATGGTCTTGCCGCTCCCCGGGTCCGGGCAGCAGCCGGCCTGGGCGGCCAGGCGCTCGACCAGGTCGCGGTTGGCGGGCTGGCAGGTATGGATGAAGTTCCGGCCGCCGCCGTCGAGCTGGACCCAGGCGACGGGGAAGCCGCCGTGCTCCTCGATGAGACGGGCGATGATGTGCAGCAGGCGATCCCGGTCGTGGATGCGGACGATGGCCTGGCTGGTCTCGCTCAATACCGTCAGGATACGGTTCAACTGGCTGACGCGCGTTTCCGCCTGCTTGCGCTCGGTGATGTCGAGGATGATGCCGACGATGCCCCCGGCCCGCCCGCTGGTCGCCCGGAAGATGGCCTTGTGGAACATCACCTCCCGGGTGACGCCATCGGCGGCGACGACCGAGGATTCGTAGATCTGGTTGCCACCGGCCTGGATCAGTTCGTTGTCGGCCCGCTGGTACTGGTAGGCGAGCTGCGGCGGGCAGAAGTCGAAGACGGTCTTCCCCGCCAGGGCTCCCCGGGACTTGCCGAGGAAGCGCTCGAAGGCCGAGTTGACGCTGATGTAGCGCCCTTCGACGTCCTTGAAGAAAAGGGGCGCGGGGATGGCCTCGAGAAGCTGTTCCAGGAAATTGAGATGTTCCCGCAGGCGCCGGTCGAGCAGCTCCCGCTCCGTCTCGTCCTCGCCGAATTCGAGGACGTATTCCGGATCGCCGTGGCGGTCGAACAGCGCCACCTTGCGGAAGCGGACCCAGCGCTCGCTTTCGCCGGGCATGGAAACCTGCTGCAGGGGCAGTTCGACCACCCGCCGCTCGGCCATGGCCTGGTAGTCGGTGCGGGTGAGCAGCACGGCCAGTTCCGGCGCATGGATCTCCTCGCTGTTGCGGCCCACCAGCAGGTCGCGGCTGCGGCCGAGGATGGCTTCGCCGGAGCGGTTGATGCGGGAAATGCGCAGGTCGCTGGCACGCTTGATGACCACCATCCCGGGCAAATGCTCGAACATGGCGTCCAGCACCCGGTGCGAGCGCTCCAGCAGGCGCTCGGCGTGAATGCGGTTGTCGATCTCCAGTTGCAGGGCGGCCTTCTCGTCCTCCCCCGCCCGCAGGCGGTCGGCCTGCTGCGCCGCCTCGCCGGGGCGGCGGACGCGCAGGTGGAGCACCAGGCCGTAGATCGGCAGCAGCACCAACAGGCAGGCCAGCCAGCCGAGGGCCGCGGCCAGGGGCGACAGGGCGGGCGGCGCCTCGACGTCCAGCACCAGCTGCCCGTTGCGGGGCAGGGGCAGGGAGCGGGAGACGGCGCCGGCCGATTCGCCGCCGCGGGTGTCCAGCAGCACCGTCGGAGCCTGGGTCGAGTCGCCGACATGCCGGAGATAGGCGCCGTGCCCCGCCGCCGTTTCACCCAGGCCGCCTGCCTCGGCCAGGGCCGCGAAGGAGAGGGTGGTGCTGGCGTAGCCCCAGAAGCGGAGCCGTTTCCCGGAACGGTCGTCGGCGAACAGGGCGTGGCTGACCACCAGTTCCCCGGGACGGACGGTCCAGATGGCGTCGCCCATGGGCACCAGGGCCGCCCCCTCCGGCAGCGGGGGCAGGACGATGGGCGTCTTCGGCGCCTTGCCGCCTTCCAGGCGGACCTTGCCGGTACCGTCGCCGGCGGTGATCTCATAGCTGGCGGTGAGGCCGCTGGCCGCCGCCAGTCGGGCCAGGACGCGGGGCAGTTCGCCCGCCGGCGTGCCCTGGAGCGCCAGGGGCAGGGCGGCGGTGGCGGCCCCGATCCGTTCGACGGCGGTGCTCAGCAGCGCCCCGTGGAGCTCGGCCCGGGCGGCGGCCTCCCGGGCCAGGCGCTCTTCCTGGGTGCGATGGCTGCTGGCGATGTGGTAGGCAAGGGGGAGCCAGAGCAGGAGGCCGATGGCGGCGGCGGCGAGGTGGTCGCGAATTCGTGCCGCCTGCAGTATCGGCTCCCGGTTTTCCATGCATTCCCTCTGGCTTGCACCGCCGGTGGCGGCGGTGGGTTGTCGCCCGTCCCCTGGCGGCCCGGCTGGTCGCGGAACGGACTTTATGGGGGGTGAAAACGCAAGAACGGTGCCAGTGCCGCCGGTCAGAAGACCGGCAGGCCCATCGCCTGCAGCGCCCGGTTCAACTGGCCGACGGCCTGCTCCATGAGGGCGACGGCGTCGCGGTGGCGGCCGGCGTGGGCCAGTTGCTCCGCCTCGCCGCGCAGCCGCCGGCCTTCCGCCCGCAGGGCCTCGACCGGGGCGCGCCGGTCGCCGTCGGCCTTGCCGTCGCGGATCATCATGGCGACCAGGATTTCGTTGCTTTCAAAGCGGCGGATTTCGTAGGCGAATTCCTCGGCGGGGGAGGCGAAGCTCAGGCTGAGGACCACTTCCTCGCCGGCCCGCAGGCGGGACAGCTCGCTGACGGCGAGCTGGTAGGCCTCGCCGAGGGAACGGTTGGCGGCCTCCAGGTTGCCGGCGGCGGCGAGGCGGCGGGCGTCGGCGCTCTTGCCATCGAGCCGGGCGAGGAGTTCCCGGGCGGCGCGGCCGCTCCGCGGGTGGGCGGCCAGGTCTTCCACCGAAGCGCGGTAGGTCGCCACCTGTTCGACCAGATTCTGGTAGCTGTTCCGCCGGGCGTCCTCGGAGAGGCCGGCCGGCGTGGCCCCTGCCGAGGCCGAGGCGCTGGAACGCAGCGCGGTGTCCAGGATCTGCCCGGCCTCTTCGAGGCGGTCGGCGGCGAGGGCCTGGCGTGCCTGGATGAGGGCGGCCCCGGACCTTTCCAGGCGCTCCGAGGGCGGCGTCCCCGCCGACTGGGCCTTGGCCGCCTGGCTGCTGACCAGCATTTCCAGGAGCTTCACCTTCTGCTCGATGAGGCGCCGGCCGCCATCGGCGGACGGCGCCTGGGCCAGGGCCAGGCCGGCGGCGAGAAGCCAGGGAACGGCCAGCAGGCGGCGGCTCACGGGTCGGCTCCGGGCCGCCGGGCTCAGGGGGCGGCGGCCGGCTTCGCCGGGAATCCCGCCAGGGGCCGGGGAGGCGCTGGCGGCGAATCGTCGGCGAGGGGGTGGAACACCCGGGCGATGTAGGCGACCACGGCGGCGATGTCCTTTTCCGCCAGGACGTCGCGCCAGGCCGGCATGGAGGTGCCGGGCAGGCCCTCCCGTATGGCGTGGGCGATGCGCTGCCGCGAGGCGCCGGCCATGAAGGCCGGGTCCCGCAGGTTGCGCGGGTGGGGTTCGAGGAACTGGCCGATCCAGTTCTTGCCGGTGCCGTCGGCGCCATGGCAGAAGGCGCAGTTGTTCTGGAACAGCCGTTCGCCCCGCCGCTCCCGGGGAGTCAGCCGCCCAGCCTTGGGCGGGATGTCGTGGAGGGCGTAGGGGCTGGCGCTGGCCATGGCGTCCACCGGGGGCGCCGGTGCCGCCAGCGAGAAGTTGTTGCGGGGGAAGGAGAGGGGCCGGGAATCCCAGGCCACCTCGTCGCCGCCGGGTGCCCCCCGGTCATGGCAACTGACGCAGCTCGACAGGTAGAGGCGTTTGCCGGCGGCCTGCTCCGGGCTAAGGCTTTCCCAGGTTCGGGAAAGGGGAATCTCACCGGTGGCAAAGGGGAAGGCGGCACGGTAGCGATCGTGGTCCGGCCAGCCGTTGTCGGCCGTGTGGTAGCGGGTGTTGGTCGCCTGGCGGCGGACGAATTCGTCCACGATGAAGGCAGCCACGGCCGCCATGTCCCCTTCGCCGATGATGCCGGCGAAGGATTTCATGGCGGTGCCGGGACGGCCCTGGCGCAGGACCTCGACGATCTTCCCGCTGTCGAGGGGGGCGGGGCGCGGGGCGCGGAAGCTGGCCGGGGGCGGGGTCAGGTAGGTGGCGGCCAGGGTGCGGGCGTCCCCCGAATAGCCATGGCAGAAATAGCAGCGGTAGTTATAGACCGCCCGGCCCCGTTCCAGCACCGGGTCGGCCGCCGGCGCCGCTGTCGGCAGGGCCAGGGCGGCCAGCAGGGCGAGGAGGGCGGCAGGCTTCACCGCCCCGCCCCGCGCGGCGGACGGACGAAGCGCTGGAAGACGAATTCGCTGACGTCGGCGATCTGCTGGGGCTCGAGAACCTTGCTCCAGGCCGGCATTTCGGCGCCCAGCCGGCCTTCGGAAACGGCGGTGAAGATGGCGGGGCGGTTGAAGGCTGAACGGAAGGCCGGGTCCACGAAGTTGCGCGGCTTGGGGTTGATGAAGTAGGCCCGCGGCCCCTTGCCGTCGCCCTTGGCGCCATGGCAGGTGGCGCAGTTGGCCATGTAGGTCTTCTCGCCGCGGGCGGCGTTGCCCTGCAGGCCGTTCTGGAAGGGCTGGGCGAGGGTGTCCTCGGCCGTGGCCGGGCCGGCCCGGCCGGCGTGGGCGTTGGTGCCGGAGATGGCGCTGGAGGCGGGCAGCATCAGCGAGGTGCGGACGTAATCCACCACCGCTTCGATGTCCTGGGCCGGCAGGCGGCCGGCGAAGGCCGCCATGGCAGTGTTGGCGCGGCCGCGGGTGACGGAGTTGATCATCCGTTCCCGGGTCAGCTCCACCCGGGCCTGGGGCGTGGTGAAGTCCCGGGGCGGGATCAGGCCGGCGGCGCCGCTGGCGCCCTGGCCGCGGTCGCCGTGGCAGACCATGCAGTTCTGGGCGTAGAGGCTGCGCCCGCGCTGGAGGCGGGGGTCGAGGGCAACCTGCATGAAGGTTTTGCGGATGTAGTCCACCACCGCCTCGATTTCCTTCGCTTCGAGCTGGGTGGTCCACCCGGTCATGGCCGTCCCGGGCTTGCCATGGGTGACGATGGTGACCATCGTCTCGCGGGTGAGTTCGGAGGCGCGGGTGAAGTCCCGCGGCGGCGGCACCAGGCTGTTGCGCGCCCGGCTGTTGCCGTCGCCCCGGTCGCCGTGGCAGACCGAGCAGTAGTTGTGGTACAGGACGTCCGGCTTGATCGGTCCGCCCTTGGCGGGGCGCTCTCCCCCCCAGGCCGCCGCAGCGGCCAGCGCCAGCAGGCAGGCGGCCAGCGGGCGCCAGCCCGGGATGGTTGGCGTGGGCAGGAATTTGGACAAACGGGCGCGCATGGCGGCGATCCTCATGGAAGGTGGTCGCCCCGGTTCAGCAAGAAGCGGGCCACGATTTCCCGTTTTCAGGAAGTGGCACAGGTGTTGCTAAGTTCCCTTGCCGTCGTGACCGGCGGGAATCCCAGGGCCATGCCATCGATTATTTCCCATCTCTCCGCGCTGCTTTCCGTGTCCGTGTTCGCCATGCCTTCCTTTGCCGATGGCGGCGGGTTTAGCGGCGCCGAGGTATATGCCCAGAGCTGCGCCATGTGCCACGCCAAGGGAGTGGGCGGGGCGCCGCGGCCCGGGCGGCTGGACGAGTGGCGTCCCCGCCTGGCGCCCGGCCGGGCCAACCTGCTGCGTTCGGTGCTGCGGGGCAAGGGGGCGATGCCGCCGAAGGGGGGCAACGCCTCGCTGACCGTCGTCGAGGCGAACGCCGCGCTCGATTTCATGCTTTCCAGCGGCGCGAGGGAATGAGGGATTGGCTTGATTACTTTTTTCCGACGGGCTGCCGGCGTGGTGAATCATCGCACCACCTCCCCGAATCCGGCCGGCAGCCATTTTTCCGCGGCCCGAGGGTTCGGGCCGCGGATTTTTTCCCTGGCGCTCCTGATGGCCTGGACCAATTTCCTGGCGGCGGCGGACATCCGCTCGACGCCGCACAATCTCACCCGCAAGGGGCCCGCCGTGGAAGCCGAGGAAGTCTGCGTCTTCTGCCATACGCCCCAGCAGACGGGCCTGCCCAGCCGCACCGGCGTCGCTGCCCAGCCGGCCTGGCAACCATCGCTGCCGGCAGCTCACGCCTTCGTCATGTTCGACGACATCGGCCGCCTGCAGTTCGGGGACAAGCCGGCGGTGGGCTCCCAGTCCATCGCCTGCCTGTCGTGCCACGACGCCAACCAGGCCTTCTCGGTCATGGCCGCCGAGTCCGATCACCCTTTCGGCATTCCCTACCGGGGATTTTCCCGGGGACGGGAACGGCTGCCCCTGGAAGAGAACACCACCGACGAGGCGCCCTCCCGGGCCGCCAGGTACCTGAAGTCCCTGGACGAATTCCGCATTCCCAGCCGCGGGCAGGTGGACAACCGCAGCGTCTGGTGGGTGTCCGCCGGCGGCGTCAGCGCCTGGCGGGGGCGCGCCGACCTGCCGCTCTACGCCCGGCCGGGAGCCGGGGGCGAGGTGCCCTATGTCGAATGCAGCAGCTGCCACGACCCGCACCTGCCTTCCCGGCTGTTCCTCCGGGTCAGCAACGAGGGCAGCCGCCTCTGTCTGACCTGCCACGACAAATGAAGCAAAACGTTTTCCACCGGGGAGTACGCCATGATCGATGACACCGGTTTCCGCGGCGCCGCCGGGCGCTGGTCCGCCCTGGCGGCGCTGCTGGCCGTCCTGGCAGGCTGCGCTCCCATGCAGGAGGCCCAGAAGCAGGATGCCCGCCGGGAGCAACTGGTCTACCCGGCGCCGCCGGACCCGGCGCGCTTCGTCTACGAGCGCACCATCTACGGCAGCGGCGACATCGCCGCTCCCCGCAGCGACGGCGTGTTCAAGCGCCTGGTGACGGGGGAGAGCGAGCGCTCGGAGGGGCTCGTCAAGCCCTATGCCGTGGCGGTCCATCGCGGCCGCATTTTCGTCAGCGATTCCGCCGACCGCTTCGTCAAGGTCTTCGACATCCCGGAAGGCCGCTATTTCAAGATCGGCGACGACGAGCAGGGGCCGCTGGTCAAGCCCCTGGGTATCGACGTCGACGCCGCCGGCAACCTCTACGTGGCCGATGCCACCCACCGGGCGGTCATGGTCTACACCCGGGACGGCAAATTCCTGCGCAAGATCGGCGGGCCCAAGATGTTCGAACGCCTCTCCAGCGTCACCGTCGATGCCGGCGGACAGAAAGTGCTGGTGGTGGACATCGGCGGGGTGTCGTCGGACATGCACAAGGTGCGGGTGTTCGACGGCGTTTCCGGCAACCATCTCTTCGACATCGGCAAGCGGGGCATCGGCGCCGGCGAATTCAACCTGCCGCGGGATGCGGCCATCGGCAGGAACGGCCAGATCTACGTGGTGGATGGCGGCAACTTCCGGGTCCAGGTGTTCGACCGCAACGGCAAGTACCTGCACAGCTTCGGCTCGGTGGGCAAGCAACTTGGCAACTTCGCCCGGCCCAAGGAAATCGCGGCGGACCAGGAGGGCAACGTCTATGTCGTCGACGCCGCCTTCGGCAACTTCCAGATCTTC
>JRYJ01000251.1_pt1 | contig 55442 bp, 50 predicted proteins | sample 235371 | NCBI WGS metagenome assembly JRYJ01 (sample SAMN03074219, study PRJNA261477) | activated sludge metagenome | biome: Wastewater Treatment Plant; feature: Wastewater; material: Activated sludge; isolation source: activated biomass of a wastewater treatment plant treating hydrocarbon... ... | reverse complement strand
GCCGATGAGGTCGTCGGCGCCGGCCTTGCCATCCAGAAGGTCGTTGCCGCCATAGCCGTTGAGCAGGTCGGCGGCCGAGGTTCCATAGAGCGTGTCATCGCCTCCGAGAACCGAAGTGACAAGTACTGCCGGGTCGGTAACCGAGGCCAAGGTCGAGATTGGTAGAGCTATCCCCGAGATGCTGACTTGAGTGGTGAACCCCTGGGGGCCGCTGCCATCCGGGTCGGTGGAGAAGATCAGTGAATTGACCGTTCCACCAATGTTTCCGTAATAGTCGTCCGTCAAAGCCCCCCCGACCACCAGTTTCGAAATGGATCCGTCGTTTGCCTTGATGGAATAGGTAATGGAACTGTAAGTGCCTATACCAGTTGTTAATGAGATACTGCCACGGTAGGTGATTGTGGCGATGGAGTCCGAGATGGTGGCTTGACTGACGGTGCCGGATACGTTGCCCCACATGTCTACCGCACCCGAACCGGACATCGAAAATAGGAATGGCAGATGCGTATAGGGATCCGTGTCGTGCAGCACCATCCCCGTTAGGGCGGCAGTGGTGCCACTGTTGTAAAGGGCGTTGAACCCGCTCCCGTAGACCGAGCCATAGCCGCCGATCCATTGAATATTGATCTGGGTGTCCGATCGGCTGGTCAAGTATCCCGTTTCGAGGCGGCCAAGCATTGAATCTGCCTCGTTTTGGAGCGAAGTGATCTTCGACTGCAGCGTGTCGACAAACGGATCGAGTTGTCCCGACAGTGCGGCAGGGTCGGTGGAGTGAGTGGTAATGACCGCCATTTTGATTGTCCCTGAGCTGGCCGGGATGGTGGTCGAGCGACTCTATCCCGTAGATATATTTAACTTTTCTAATCTACCATGGGCGTAAGCGCTACCCTTGGGGCAGATCAATGTTTCGTGTGAAATTCTTCTCGGCGTGGCGTCGTTCTGACGGGTTCAGCCGGTACTCCGTATTTCCCGGCTTACTTGCCCCCGAACTTCCCCAGTCCCGCCACATCCAGCACATGGATGCGCCCGTATTCCAGTTTCAGGAGCCCCGCTTCCTCCAGGGCCTTGAGTGCCTGGTTGACCCGTTGGCGGGAGATGCCGGCCAGGTAGCCGAGTTCTTCCTGGGAGATCTCCACCTGGCACTGGGCGCCGGGGCCGAGGATGGGGTTGAAGAGGCCGGCCAGGCAGCGGGCTATGCGGGCGTCGGTTTCCAGCAGGCGTTCGTTCTCGACCATGGCGATGAACTGGCCGAGGCGCTCGTTGATCTGGGTGACGATGAAGCGGTTGAAGGGGATGCTGTGGTCCAGCAGCCACTGGAAGGTGCCACGCTTAAGGTAAGCCACTTTGGAGTCGCGCAGGGCGATGACGTCGTAGCGGCGGGGCTCGGTTTTCAATAGCGAGCCTTCGCCGAACCAGCCGCCGGCGGGGATGCCGGCCAGGGAGGTGGTCTTGCCGGTACTCCAGTGGGAGGCCATCTTGACCAGGCCGTCGACGACACCGATCCAGTGTTCCACCGGCTCACCCTTGGCGCACACGAAGCCGCCGGCGGGAATGTGACGCTCCACCGTGCCGGCGAGGGCGCGGGCCATTTCTTCTCCGCTCAGCCCCTGGCCCCACTGGGAGCTGCGTACGAGTTCTTCAGCGTTCTTCAAGTTTCTTTCCCGATTGTCCGCCGGACGACAATTATAGGGCCCGTGTGTGGCTACACTGATTCGCAGCCGCCCGGTTGCCGATGTTGCGCTGCAGTAACCGCGGGGCGAGGCGCAGACTACAATGGGGCGCAAAATGCTTTGACCGAATCCGGCCCAGGGGGCCGAGAGGAGGCATGAGGAGACAAGTAATGCCTGTGGGAAGCGGCCCTGCCGGGCTTGACGGACTGCACACCTTTCCGCGCCTGCTGTTCCACCACGCGCGCACGCGGGGCGAGGCGCCGGCCATGCGGGAGAAGGATCTCGGCATCTGGCAGACGTGGACCTGGTCCGGCGTCGCCGAGCGCGTGCGCGCCCTGGCCTGCGGGCTGGCGGCCTTGGGGTTCAAGCGCGGCGACAACCTGGCCATCATCGGCGACAACCGGCCCCACCTCTACATGATGATGACCGCCGCCCAATGCCTGGGGGGCGTGCCGGTTCCCCTCTACCAGGACGCGGTGGCGGCGGAGATGCTCTTCGTGCTGGAGGACGCGGGCATCCGCTTTGCGGTGGTGGAGGACCAGGAGCAGGTGGACAAGCTCCTGGAGGTCCGGGGCCGGGTGCCGGCGCTGGCGCACATCGTCTATGACGATCCCCGTGGCATGCGCCACTACAACCAGCCTTTCCTCCACGACATCCACGAACTCATGGAGATGGGACGCATCCACGAGCGGAACCATCCGGATTTCCTCGAAGCCGAGGTGGCGAAGGGCCGTTACGACGACGTGGCGGTGATGCTCTACACCTCGGGCACCACCGGCAAGCCCAAGGGGGTCTGCCAGACCCACGCCGCCTTCATCGCCGCCGCCCGGGGCGGCATCGAGGTCGATCACCTGAGCGCCGACGGCGACATTCTCTCCTACCTGCCCATGGCCTGGGTGGGCGACCACCTGTTTTCCTACGCCCAGGCCCTGGTGGCAGGCTTCACCATCAACTGCCCCGAGTCTGCCGATACGGTCATGACCGACCTGCGGGAGATCGGTCCCACCTATTACTTTGCTCCGCCCCGCGTCTTCGAGGGATTGCTCACCCAGGTCATGATCCGGATGGAGGACGCCGGCCGCCTGAAGCGCTGGCTGTTCCATTACTTCATGGCCGTGGCCCGGCGCTGCGGCGCCGAGATTCTCGACGGCAAGGCGGTGCCTCTCGCCGACCGCCTCCTGTACTGGCTGGGCAACCTCGTGATCTTCGGGCCCCTCCGCAACGTGCTGGGCATGAGCCGCATCCGCGTCGCCTACACGGCCGGCGCCGCCATCGGTCCCGACCTCTTCCGCTTCTATCGTTCCGTCGGTATCAATCTCAAACAGTTCTACGGCCAGACGGAAACCTGCGCCTACGTCTGCCTGCAGCCGGACGGCGAGATCAAGCTCGATTCCGTCGGCCGGCCGGCGCCGGGTGTCGATATCAGGATCGCCGACAGCGGCGAGGTGCTGGTCAAGGGGCCCATGCTGCTCAGGGAATACTACAAGCGCCCCGAGGCCACCGCCGAATCCATCAACGCCGACGGCTATTTCATGACCGGGGACGCCGGCTTCATCGACGAAGATGGACACCTGAAGATCATCGACCGGGCCAAGGACGTGGGCAAGCTCAGCAACGGCGCCATGTTCGCCCCCAACTACATCGAGAACAAGCTGAAGTTCTTCCAGCACATCAAGGAGGCCGTCTGCTTCGGCCACGACCGGGACATGGTGTGCGCCTTCATCAACATCGACATGGGCGCCGTGGGCAACTGGGCCGAGCGGCGGGGCATCCCCTATGCCGGCTATACCGACCTGGCGGGCAAGCCCCAGGTGATCGAGCTGATCCGCCAGTGCGTCGAGGAGGTCAATGCCGCGCTGGTGGGCGATGCCATGGTGGCTGATTCCCAGATCCACCGCTTCCTCGTCCTGCACAAGGAGCTGGACCCGGACGACGACGAATTGACCCGCACCCGCAAGGTGCGCCGCAATTTCATCGCCGAAAAGTACCGGGTGCTCATCGACGCCCTCTATTCCGGCAAGGCGTCGCAATTCATCGAAACTGAAGTGCGTTTCGAGGACGGCCGGCGCGGCAAGGTCGCCGCCGACCTGCCGATCGTCGATGCCAGGACCTTTCCCGTCGTGAAGAGGGCGGCATGAGCAGGGAAATCGGCGACGTCATCCTCGACCTCCGGAACATTTCCTTGCGCTTCGGTGGCGTCAAGGCCCTCACCGACATTTCCTTCGACGTGCGCGAACACGAGATTCGCGCCATCATCGGCCCCAACGGGGCGGGCAAGAGTTCCATGCTCAACGTCATCAACGGCGTCTACCACCCCCAGGAAGGGAAGATCGTCTTCCGCGGCCAGGAACGGAGGCGCATGGAGCCCCACATGGCGGCGCGCCAGCACATCGCCCGCACCTTCCAGAACATCGCCCTGTTCAAGGGCATGACCGTGCTCGACAACATCATGGCCGGGCGCATCACGAAAATGAAATCCACCTTCCTCGAGCATGCCCTGTGGTTCGGCCGCGCCCGCAGGGAGGAGCTGGAGCACCGACGCAAGGTGGAGGAAGTCATCGATTTCCTGGAGATCCAGCACATCCGCAAGACCCCCGTGGGCCGCCTGCCCTACGGCCTGCAGAAGCGGGTGGAGCTGGGCCGGGCCCTGGCCGCCGAGCCCTCCATGCTGCTTCTGGACGAACCCATGGCGGGCATGAACGTGGAGGAAAAACAGGACATGTGCCGCTTCATCCTCGACGTCAACGACCAGTTCGGCACCACCATCGTCCTCATCGAGCACGACATGGGCGTGGTCATGGACATTTCCGACCGGGTGGTGGTGCTCGACTACGGCAGGAAGATCGGCGACGGCGTGCCGGACGAGGTCAAGAACAACGAGGAGGTCATCAAGGCCTACCTCGGCGTGGCCCACTAGCCCGACGGGAGACGAGACATGACCTTCTTCTTCGAAGTGCTCATCGGCGGCCTCCTCTCCGGCGTCATGTATGCTCTGGTGGCCCTCGGCTTCGTGCTCATCTTCAAGGCTTCCGGGGTCTTCAACTTCGCCCAGGGGGCCATGGTTTACCTGGCGGCCCTGTCGGTGGTGGGCTGCATGGAGCACGGCGCGCCGCTCTGGCTGGCCATCATCCTCGCCTTCGCCATCATGACCCTGTTCGGTATCGCCACCGAGAAGTTCGTCCTGCGCCAGCTGGTGAACCAGCCGCCCATCACGCTGTTCATGGCCACCATCGGCCTGGCCTTCTTCATCGAGGGCCTGGCGCCCCTGGTCTTCGGCAACGAGCCGCGGCCCCTGGACATCGGCGTGGTCGATGAGCCCATCGCCTACATCCTCGACAACTGGAACATGGTGATTTCCCGCTTCGACCTGGTGGCCGCCGGCGTGGCGGCGCTGCTGGTGACGGCGCTGGCCCTCTTCTTCCAATACACCCGCATCGGCCGCGCCCTGCGGGCAGTGGCCGACGACCACCAGGCGGCCCTGTCCATCGGCATCCCCCTGCAGCACATCTGGGCCATCGTCTGGGGCGTGGCCGGCTTCGTGGCCCTGGTGGCGGGGATGATGTGGGGCGCCCGCAACGGCGTCCAGTTCGCCCTCACCTTCACCGCCCTCAAGGCCCTGCCGGTGCTCATCCTGGGGGGCTTCACCTCGGTGCCGGGGGCCATCGTCGGCGGGCTCATCATCGGCGCCTCGGAAAAACTCGCCGAAATCTACATCCCGCCGGTCTTGCAGGACCTCTTCGGCGGCAACTTCGGCGGCATCGAGGGCTGGTTCCCCTATGTGCTGGCCCTGCTGTTCCTGCTCGTTCGGCCCGAAGGGCTGTTCGGGGAAAAGCACATCGACCGGGTATAGGGAGAATAAAGCGTGCTCTACCGCGAAGCCGGCCAGTTCAAGACCTCCTACGCTGCCGACCAGCAGCTTTTCCCCATCCGCCAGGACCGCATCGGCGTCCTCGTCATCCTCGCCCTGGCTTTCCTGGTGGTGCCCATGGTCGCCAGCGACTACTGGTTCTCGGCCATCCTCATCCCTTTCCTGGTCTTTTCCCTGGCGGCGCTGGGCCTCAACATCCTCACCGGCTACGCCGGCCAGCTTTCCCTGGGGTCGGCGGCCTTCATGGCGGTGGGTGCCTATGCCGCCTACAACTTCCAGTTGCGGGTGGAAGGCATACCCATCCTGGCGAGCTTCGCCCTGGCCGGGCTCACCGCAGCAGTGGTCGGCATTCTCTTCGGCCTGCCCAGCTTGCGCATCAAGGGCTTCTACCTGGCGGTCGCCACCCTGGCGGCGCAGTTCTTCATCGTCTGGTGCCTGACCAAATTCCCCTGGCTGTCCAACAACTCGTCTTCCGGGGTGATTTCCGCCCAGAAGGTGGTCATCCTCGGCTACGAGTTCGCCTCCGCCCGGGACAAGTACCTGCTGGTGCTGGGCATCGTGGTCCTCCTCGCCCTGGCCGCCAAGAACATGGTCCGCTCCTCCACCGGCCGGGCCTGGATGGCGGTGCGGGACATGGACGTGGCGGCGGCGGTCATCGGGATCCGCCTCATGCCCACCAAGCTGCTGGCCTTCGCCGTGAGCTCCTTCTACTGCGGCGTGGCCGGCGCCCTCTACGCCTTCTGCTACCTGGGGTCGGTGGAGCCGGACGGCTTTTCCCTGGACCTCTCCTTCCGCATCCTGTTCATGATCATCATCGGCGGCGTCGGCTCCATCCTCGGCAGTTTCCTGGGGGCCGCCTTCATCCTGCTGCTGCCCATCTTCCTCGACATCGCCCTGCCCTGGGCGGCCCACCTGTTCGGCCTGCCCTTTTCCACCGCCACCGTTTCCCATTTCCAGATCCTGGTGTTCGGCACCCTCATCATGTTCTTCCTGATCGTCGAACCCCACGGCCTCGCCCGGCTATGGCAGATCGCCAAGGAGAAGCTGCGTTTGTGGCCGTTCCCCCATTAGGGGAGCCGTCGCTGTTCACCCGTCGGCGAATTCGATGCCGACGCCATCAACCCTGAGGAGACACAAGATGACCAAGCGCTTCACCCCCGTTCTCGGCGCTGCTGCCGTTGCCCTCGCCCAGTTCGGTTCGCCGGTGTTTGCCGCCGAGGAGCAGTTCTTCCCCATGATCGACTACCGGGTCGGTCCCTATGGGGCCAACGGGCAATCCCTCTATGGCGGTTTCATCGACTACCTCAACTACGTCAATTTGAAGGAGGGCGGGGTCAACGGCGTCAAGATGGTCTATGAAGAGTGCGAGACCGAGTACAACAACGCCAAGGGGGTGGAGTGCTACGAGCGCCTCAAGGGCAAGGCGAAGGTCTCCGCCGGCCCCATCCACCCGCTGTCCACGGGCATCTCCTACGCCCTCATCGAAAAGACGGCGGCCGACAAACTGCCCCTGGCCATGGTCGGTTACGGCCGTACCGACGCTGTGGACGGCTCCGTCTTCCCCTACGCCTTCCCCCTGGTGACCACCTACCAGATGCAGGTTTCGGCCATCGTCAAGTTCCTCAAGGACAAGGAGAAGGGCAGCCTGGCCGGCAAGAAGATCGTCTTCCTCTATCACGACTCCGCCTATGGCAAGGAACCCATCGTCGCCCTGCAGGCCGAGGCCAGCCTCAACAAGTTCGAACTGGTGCAGATTCCCGTCGCCCACCCGGGCAACGAGCAGGGCGCCCAGTGGCTCAAAATCCGCCAGGAGAAGCCTGACTACGTCATCTTCTGGGGTTGGGGCGTGATGAACCAGACCGCCATCAAGGCCGCCCAGAAGGTGGGCTACCCGCGGGAGAAGATGGTCGGCTCCTGGTGGGCCGGGTCGGAGGAGGACACGGTGCCGGCCGGCGACGCGGCCAAGGGCTACATGTCGGCAACCTTCAACGTGGCCGGCAAGGGCGTCCCCCTCATCGCCGACATCGAGAAGGTGGTCTACGGCGCCGGCAAGGGCAACATGGCCGATCCCGGCAAGGTCGGCACCATCCTCTACAACCGCGGGGTGGCCACCGCCGTCCTTTCCGTCGAGGCCATCCGCAAGGCCCAGGAAAAATACGGCAAGGGCAAGCCCATGACCGGCGAGCAGGTGCGCTGGGGCATGGAGAACCTCAACATCACCGAGGCTCGCCTGAAAGCCCTGGGCGCCACCGGCCTGCTGCCCGAGGTCAAGACTTCCTGCGACAACCACGAGGGCTCCGGCAAGGTGAAGATCCAGCAGTGGGACGGCGCCAAGTGGGTGGTCGTCTCGGATTGGCTGGAAGGCAACAAGGCGCTGATCCACCCCCTCTTCCAGGCGTCCGCCAAGCAGTACGCCAAGGAGAAGGGCATCACCCCGCGGGACTGCTCCAAGGAAAAGTGAAGCCGTGAAGGAGGGAGGGGCGGCGCCGGGCCGCTTCCTTCCCTCCGGCCCGGAACACCGAGCGAGGCACGAGCCCATGCATGAACAAACACCATCCGCGACGGCTGACGGCTACCTCAGCGTCAACAACATCGAGGTCATCTACGATCACGTCATTCTGGTCCTCAAGGGGGTCTCCCTGGAAGTGCCGCGGGGCCGCATCGTCGCCCTGCTGGGCGCCAACGGTGCCGGCAAGACGACCACCCTGAAAGCCATCTCCAACCTCTTGCGGGCGGAACGGGGCGACGTCACCAAGGGCTCCATCGAATTCAAGGGGAACCGGGTGGACCGCATGACCCCCAACGAGCTCGTCCGCCGCGGTGTCATCCAGGTCATGGAAGGCCGCCATTGCTTCGGCCACCTGACCATCGAGGAAAATCTGCTGACCGGGGCCTACACCCGCGCCATTTCCCGCAGCGAGCTGAAGGCGAGCCTGGAAAAGGTCTATCACTACTTCCCCCGCCTCAAGACCCGGCGCACCTCCCAGGCTGGCTACACCTCCGGCGGCGAGCAGCAGATGTGCGCCATCGGCCGCGCCCTCATGGCCCGGCCGGAGATGATCCTCCTCGACGAGCCCTCCATGGGACTGGCGCCCCAGATCGTCGAGGAAATCTTCGAAATCGTGCAGGACCTGAACAAGCGGGAAGGCGTCAGTTTCCTCCTGGCCGAGCAGAACACCATGGTGGCCCTGCGCTACGCCGACTTCGGCTACATCCTGGAAAACGGCCGGGTGGTCATGGAAGGTGATGCCGAAGGCCTGCGCAGCAACGAGGACGTCAAGGAGTTCTACCTGGGGCTGTCGTCGGCGGGGCGCAAGTCGTTCAAGGACGTGAAGCACTACCGCCGGAGAAAAAGATGGCTGTCATGAGCTATTACGACCCCCTCGAAACCCGCGACCCCGAGGAACGCGAACGGGACCTGATGGACAAGCTGGTGCGCCAGGTGGCCCATGCCAAGGAGACGTCTTCCTATTACTTCCAGGCCCTGGCCGGCATCAATCCCTTCGACCTGGGCAGCCGGGAGGCCCTGGCGGCCCTGCCGTTGACCCGCAAGCGGGATCTCATCGACCTGCAGAAGCGCCATCCCCCCTTCGGCGGGCTCAATTCCCTGCCGCGGGGCGGCGCCAAGCGGATCTTCGCCTCCCCGGGGCCGATCTACGAACTGCAGGGCAAGGACAGCGACCCCTGGCGCATGGCCCGGGTACTCTACGCCGCCGGCTTCCGCCACGGCGACCTGGTGCACAACTGCTTCTCCTACCACTTCACGCCCGGCGCCTTTCTCGTCGAAGGCGGGGCGCGGAAGCTCGGCTGTGCCGTCTTCCCCGGTGGCACGGGGCAGACGGAGCAGCAGGTGCAAGCCATGGCGGACCTGCGGCCGGACGGCTACGCCGGTACGCCTTCCTTTCTCAAGATCATCGTGGACAAGGCCGACGAACTGGGGGCCGACATCTCCTCCCTCAAGAAAGCCTGCGTTTCCGGCGAGGCCCTGCACGGGGCCGTGCGCCAGGCCCTGAACGACCGCGGCATCGCCGTGTACCAGTGCTACGCCACCGCCGACATCGGCGCCATCGCCTACGAAACCCCGGCGGTGGAGGGCATGGTGGTGGAAGAGGACATCCTCCTCGAAATCGTCCGCCCCGGCACCGGCGACCCGGTGGCCCCCGGGGAAGTGGGGGAGGTGGTGGTCACCACTTTCAACCCGGACTACCCGCTGATCCGCTTCGCCACCGGCGACCTTTCCGCCCTCCTGCCCGGCCGCTCCCCCTGCGGCCGCAGCAACGTGCGCATCAAGGGCTGGCTGGGCCGCGCCGACCAGACCACCAAGGTCAAGGGCATGTTCGTCCATCCCGAGCAGGTGGCGGAGATCGCCCGGCGCCACCCGGAAATCCGCCGGCTGCGCCTGGTGGTGGACAACCCCGGCGGCCAGGACCGCATGGTCCTCCACTGCGAAATCGGGGCGGGCGGGGAGGTCATCGACCAGGCGGTGGTCTCCACCCTGCGCGAAATCACCAAATTGCGCGGCGAAGTGGCCTTTTGCGCCCCCGGGGGCTTGCCTAACGACGGGAAAGTGATCGAAGATAGCCGCACTTACTCATGAGGCGGCGTTTTTACTCCATTTCCCTGCTGATTCTGGCCGGCGCCGCCGGGGCTGACGAACCCGCCCTGCGTCCATCGGCCAGGCTGCTCTTCGCCCAGCCGGACCTGCTCCGTCCCGGCGCCTGCGCCATGTACCGGGAAGGCGGCGCCGGCTGGATCGCCACAGATCCCGTCTTCTGGCTGCGCGGCAAGGTGGTGGCGGCGGAAATCCGCCCGCGTCGGCTGGACCGTTGCCCGGAGGTGCCGGGCAAGACCCTCGACCATTACACCCGTGACGAGTTCGTCCGCCTCGCCAACGCCCGTCCTTGCGTCAGCCGTGACGACCAGGTGCGGGAAGAGCCGGCGGGCGTGGTGCGCCTGCAGGTCAGCGACTGGGAAACCCCCTGGGCCAAGCGGGCCGCCAATGCCTATCGCCTTTTCCAGGGGCATTTCCTCGACAAGCCGCTGCGCAAGGGTGGCGAACTGGAAATCGAGGCGGACCTGCTGTCCGCCTGCGACGCCTCCTGAACCGCCCGTCAGGCGGAGGGTTCGCTCACCACGCCGGCGGCGACCAGGCAGGCGATTTCCTCGGCGCTGAATCCCAACCCGGCCAGGCATTCCCGCGTCTGCTCCCCCTGTAAGGGCGGCGGGTTGCCGATGGCCCCCGGCGTGCGCGAAAAGCGGGGGGCCGGCGCCGGCTGCGTCACGCCGGCCACCTCGGTGAAGGTCTGCCGGGCCAGGTGGTGGGGATGGGCCGGCGCCTCGGCCAGGGCCAGAATGGGCCAGACGCAGTCGTCCGTGTCGGCGAAGAGAGCCTCCCAATGGGCGCGTGGCCGGCTGCGGAAGATGTCCGCCAGGCGGGCCTTGCGGGCCGGCCAGCGGGTGGTGTCGTACTGGGGGCCGGCGAACTCCCCATCGGCGGCGAGGCCAAGGCGCTCGAGAAAGGCCGCGTAGAACTGTGGCTCCAGGGGGCAGACGCTGATCCAGCCTCCGTCGGCGCACTGGTAGACGTCGTAGAAGGGGGCGCTGGAGTCGATGGCGCAACTGCCCTGCCATTCGCCCAGGGCCTGCAGGTTGAACAGCCCGTGGGCGAGCAGGGCGGCGCCTTCGCTCATGGCGGCGTCGACCACCTGGCCGCGGCCGCTTTGCCGGGCTTCCAGCAGGGCGCAGGCGATGCCCCAGGCCAGCAGCAGGCCGCCGCCGCCCATGTCGCCCACCACGGTGGGCGGCGCCCAGGGCGCGCCGCCGTGGCGGCGGCCGGTGTCGAGCACGCCGGCGACGGCAGCGTAGTTAGCGTCATGGCCCGCCCGGGGCGCCAGGGGGCCGTCCTGCCCCCACCCCGTCATGCGGCCATAGACCAGGCGCGGGTTGCGTTCGAGGCAGACCGCCGGCCCGAAGCCCAGGCGTTCCATGACCCCCGGGCGGAAACCCTCGATGAGGGCGTCAGCCTCGGCCACCAGGCGCAGCACCACGTCCTGCGCCTGGGGATGCTTGAGGTCGATGCACAGGGACTGCTTGCCCCGGTTGGCCACCGCCTTGCGGCCGCCGCCGAAAAGCTGCGTGGCGAAGGTACCGCCAGCCCTTTCCAGCAGGACCACTTCCGCCCCCATGTCGGCGAGGAGCATGCCGCAGAAGGGGCCGGGGCCGATACCGGCGAATTCGACGACCTTGACGCCGGCCAGGGGGCCGTGGCGGGACGGAGGGGAGGAATCGGGCATGGGGGCGGAAGACAAGGGACTCGGGGAGCGCCCATTCTATTCCTCTGGCCTGGACGCCGCCCGCCGGCTACGGGATTTCCGAAATTGGGCCGACCCGGCGCGCCCCCTACAATGGGTCAATGGATACCGCCCTCCTGCTCTTCCCCGACTTCGCCCTGATCCTCCTCGGCGCCGGCATCCGCCGCTGGATGCACCTGGGGGATCATTTCTGGAACGGGGTGGAAAAACTCGTCTATTTCATCCTCTTCCCGGCGCTTCTGGTCAATGCCATCCTGCGCACCCGGCTCGATCTCGGGGCTGCCGCGCCGTTGCTGGCCACGGCCTTCGCCGCCATGGCCGCGGGCATGGCTCTCGCCTGGCTGCCCCGGCTGTGGCTGCGGGTGCCGGCGATGGCCTTCGCTTCCGTCTTCCAGTGTGCCTACCGCTTCAATTCCTACATCGCCCTGGCCGTCGCCGGCATGCTCTTCGGTTCCACCGGCATCGCCACCATGGGCCTGGTGGTGGGGGCGGCGGTGCCCCTGGCCAACCTGGTTTCGGTGTGGATGCTGGCCCGCCACGGCGAGGCCGGGCTCTGGCGGGAGGTGGCGCGCAATCCCCTGATCTGGGCGACGGGGGCCGGTTTCGTCCTCAACCTCGCCGGTTTCGTGCCGCCGCAGCCGGCCCAGGCCTTCCTCGGCCGGCTGGCGGACGCCTCCATCGCCCTCGGCCTCATCACCGTCGGCGCCGCCCTGCGTCTGGGCGGCCAGCCCGGCATGCGGGGCATCTCGTTGTGGCTGGCGGCGGTCAAGCTGCTGGCGCTGCCGCTGGTGGCGGCGGCGCTGAGCCGCGCGCTCGGACTGCACGGGTTGGCTTTCCAGGTGGCGGTGCTCTTTGCCGCCCTGCCGACGGCGTCCTCCGCCTACATCCTGGCCATGCGCATGGGCGGCGACGGGGCCAGCGTCGCCTGGCTGATATCCGCCACCACCCTGGCTTCCATGGTGACGCTGCCGCTCTGGGCGGCGTGGGTCAGCGGCGGCTGAGCATCAGGATTTCCGCGGCTTGCGGGTCGGTGCTTTCTTCGGCTTGGCGGCGGCCTGCTGGGCCTGGGCCTCTTCCGCCTGCTGCTGCAGGTGCTCCTGCATCTGCTGCATCATGTTCCACGGCCACATCGCCGCCTGGGAAAGCGCAGCGGCGGCGTCGTCGCCAGCGGGCGGGGCGGCGGGCGTCGCCGCGTCGGCGAAGCTGCGGGAAGCGTCGGAGGCCATGCTGCCCATGGCCTTCACCGCCGTCAGGGTGGCTTTCTGCATCTCCATGCCCTGGATGGTCATCTGCAGCATGGAGAGATTCATGCGCAGCCAGCCTTCCACGGCCTTGAGGTCGGCGATGCGCTTTTCCAGTTCGTCGACGTCGAAGGTGGGCACGACCATGCCCGGGAGGGAGAAGCCCATGCTGCCCCACATGTTCCTGACGAATTCCAGCGGATCGCCGGTGTTGATTTGATCGTTCGACATGGCAAGCTCCCGGGAAGGTGAGGTGATGATGCCTAGGGCGGTAGGCGTTCGACGCGGGGCAAAGCACCTACTGGAATAGACTCATAAATGTTAAACCAGTTTCGGCTGCCGGAACGGGCCGGAAAATGCTAAATTAGCGAAAAAAACCGAGTAGCAAGGGGATTGCATGCTGAAACTGCTGGTTGTCGAAGACCACGCTCTGGTGCGGGAAGGCCTCGCCCGGCTGCTGCTGCAGCTGGAGGAGGGTGTGACGGTCAATGAGCGGGCCGATTTCGAGTCTGCCCTCGCCCTGCTCGACAGCGAGCAGGATTTCGACCTGGTGCTGCTCGACCTTGCCCTGCCCGGCATCGATGGCTTTGCCGGTCTGGACATCCTGCGCAAGCGCTATCCGGCCATCCCGGTGGCGGTCGTTTCCGCTTTTGACGACGTTCCGACCGTTACCCGGGTAATGAACCACGGGGCGTCCGGTTTCATTCCCAAGGCATTTGCCGGCGATGCGCTGCTCAACGCCGTGCGCGAAGTGCTGGCCGGCAACATCTTCCACCCCGGGACGGTGCAACCCCAGGCCAAGATCGACGACGCGGCACCGCTGCCGCCCCAGAAGGGCACGGTCCTGCCTGCCGAAATCGGCCTCACCGACCGCCAGGCCCAGGTCCTGGCGCTCATGGTGCGCGGCCTGTCCAACCGCGATATTGCCCAGCAGCTCGATCTTTCCGAAGGCACCGTCAAGATCCACGCCACAGCTGTCTTCAAAGCCCTCGGCGTCTCCAGCCGCACCCAGGCCCTGGTGGCGGTGGCCCGTTACGGCGTCGATTTCGAATCGGTCTTCTGAAGCTGTTCCAGCAGCGCCCGCAGCTTGGCCGGGCGGATGGGGGGTTTCAGCGCGTAGCTGCCCGCCGGCACCGGGCCGTCGGTGACCACCACCAGGGGGTAGTGCTCCGGCAGCAATTCCCGTAGTTCGGCGGCAGACTCGGCGTCGACGATGGCGATGGCGGGCGGGAGGCGGCCGGGTTCCTGGCCGTAGGCCTGGCAGTCGCCGTGGCGTTGCACCGCCATGCCCCAGCCGGCGGCGAGCTTGGCGGCGCTGTCGATGGCGTCCGACGTTCCGATCACCAGCAACCCGGCCGGAGCGCCGGTTGGCGCCGCCATGCCGATCTCCGCCGTGGGCGCCTCGCAGCGGGGCAGGGCGACGGCGAAGGTGGTGCCCAGGCCCGGCTGGGAGCGCAGGTAGATGGGGGCCCCCAGGGCGTAGGCCAGGCGGTCGACGATGGAAAGCCCCAGCCCCAGGCCCTTGTTCTGCTCCCGGGCGGTGTTGCCCACCTGGTAGAACTCGGCGAAGATCGCCGCCTGGTGTTCGGGGGCGATGCCGACGCCGCTGTCCCGAACCTCGATGCGCAGATGCTCTCCCTGGCGCCGGGCCGCCACCAGCACCCGGCCGCCGTCGGGCGTGTAACGGATGGCGTTGGAGATGAGGTTGGCCAGCAGCCGTTCCACCAGGGTGGCGTCGGAGAGGACATGGGTCGCGGTGGGGCGGAAACGCAGGGTGATGTGCTTGGCCTGGGCCGAGCGCTTGTAGGAGGCGGCCAGGCGGTCGAAGACGCCCTGCACGGGGAAGGGGCGCAGGTCGGTCTTGATGCCGGCCACGTCGAGACGCGATACGTCGAGGAGGGAGTCCAGCAGTTCGCCCAGCACCCCGGTGGACGTGGTGATCTGTTCGGAAAGACGTTGCAGGCCGGCGAGATTGCCGGTCTTCACCTGCCGCTGCAGGTCGGTGGCGAAGAGGGAGAGGGCATGCAGCGGTTGCCGCAGGTCATGGCTGGCGGCGGCCAGGAAGCGGCTCTTGGCAGTGCTGGAGCGTTCTGCCTCCTCCTTCTTGTAGGCCAGTTCGGCGGTGGCTTCCCGCACCCGCTCTTCGAGGTGCCGGCGGTGTTCCTCGAGGGCGGTGGTGACCTGGCTCAATTCCCGGATCTGGCGGCGCACCAGCCAGCCGCCGGCCAGCAGGACGACGATGACGAGCATGGCGAGCAGGCCGAACTCCAGGGCGCGCCGGGTCCATGGGGCGAGGATGGCGGCTTCCGGCATGACGGCCAGGATGCTGAGGTCGGTGAAGTTGGGGACCGGCGTGACGGAGACCAGCAGACCGTCGATGGCGGCAATGCCGGCGGCCGGCAGGCGGCCCCGCAGGACGCCGCCCATGAGGGTTTCGTCGGCCTGGGAACCGAGGAAGGAGGCATGGCGGGTGAGGTCTACCGGCCGGCACGAGGCCGCGATCTGCCCCTTGGCGTTGATGAGCACGGCCTCGAATTCGTCCGACAGCCGGTTGCTCCAGCAGAAATCCGGGAAGTAGCCGGGCTCGATGGCGGCGAAGGCGACGCCGGCGAAGCGCGACAGGCCGTCCTGCAGGCGCCGAGCCAGGGCATAGGTGTAGCGGCCGGAATTGCGGCCGACGTAGGGGCCGAAGGTGGCCGCCTCGGCACCGTTGGCCAGTTCGCCGAAATAGGGGCGGTCGCGCACGTTGATGCGGGGCGCCGGGAAAAAGGTGGAAATGAAGCGCTGGCTGCCCTGGTCGTCGAACAGGATCAGATCCCGCAACTGCGGCAGGGAGCGGGAGTGGCGCTGGGCGATGTATTCCCAGCCGCGGCTGGGTTCCCAGTCGCGCCAGTTGGGGTGATTGCTGTTGAGGTCCGTCGTCATGTCCCGCAGCACGATATCCACCGCCGCCAGGGAACGGGAGGTGTGGTCGGCCACCATGGCCGTGAAATGCTGCAGGCGCCGCTGGCCGTCTTCCAGGTCCCGCTGGCGGGATAGCATGAGGTCCACGAGGAAGGCGAGCAGGACCGCCAGGGAGCCGACCAGGGCGACCAGCAGGGCGAGGGTGTCCGGCTTGCGTGTCGCCATCTCAGAGGCGGTAGCAGTGGAGGGTGCGGGGCGGCGAGCAGGCGACCGTCACCTCCCGGTCGGCGGCCACTTCCGGCACGGCGAAGCTGTTGCTAACGAACAGGCTGCCGGGCCGCATTTCGCGCCGGGCCTTTTCCCACAGGGCGGCCATGGGCGCCGGGGACAGGAAGGCATAGACCACGTCGTGGTCGCCCAGGTCGGTCTGCCAGAGGTCGCCCCAGCGCCAGTCGATGTTGGCCTTGCCCAGGCAGCGCAGGCGGCCGGCGAGCCAGGTGAGGGGGGCGTTCTCGACGCCGCAGAAGCGGCCGTCGGGGCGCTGGTGCGCGAGCGGCAGCAGGGTGCTGCCGACGCCGGCGCCGATGTCCAGGAAGCGTACGCCCGGCCGGTCGGCGACGAGGTCGGCCAGGGCCTGGACAGTGGAGCGGTTGGTCAGATAGAGGGGCACCTGTTCGGTGACGGCGCCGCGGTAGACGAGGAGCAGCAGGAAAAAGGCGAGGAGGAACCAGCCCGGGTCGATGGCCAGTTGGCTGACGGCCCAGCCCAGGGGGGCGAAGCCGGCGTGCATGGCCCGCCACCACCAGGGCTGGCGGCTCAGGGTGGCCAGCGCCAGCGCCACGGCCCCGATGGCCAGGCTGGTCTCCGGCCAGGGCACGGGGCGGGCCTGCAGGCCGTAGTAGGGCCAGGCCAGGGAGAGGACGAGGATGACGGCGGCGGCCTGCAGGGCGAGCTGACGCAGGGGGGATGAGGGCACGACAATCCGCTTGGCGTAGAAAACGCCATTGTAGAGCCCATCCGCCGCGGCTTGCACCCGGGATTGCCGATCAGCCGCCTGCGGCGAGCCCCCGGCGCAACTCCTCCCGCCGTCGCGCGGCGCCGGCCATGGCGGCGGCCTTGACCGGCCCGAAGCCGCGCACCGCGTCCGGCCAGGCGGCCAGGGCGCGGGCGGCATTGCCGGTGGCACCCTGCTGCAGCAGCAGGTCGAGGTCGGCCTCGTAGTCGGCGATGAGCCGGCGTTCGGCCTGCCGTTCGGCGCTGCGCCCGAAAATGTCCAGGGGTGTGCCCCGCAGCCGGCGCAGGCGGGCCAGCCAGGCCAGGGCGGTCAGCGCCCAGGGGCCGAAGCGGCGCTTCCGTGGCCGGCCGTCGGGGCCGGTCCGGGCGATTCCCGGGGGGGCGAAGTGGAAGGTGAGGTGGAAGTCGCCCTCGAAGGTTTCCGCCAGACGCTGGCGGAAATCGGTTTCGGCATAAAGGCGGGCGACCTCGTATTCGTCCTTGATTGCCAGCAGCCTGGCGTAATTGCGGGCGACGGTGGCGGTCAGGGCGTCATCCCCCAGGCGGCGGACGGCGTCCACGCGCTGCCGGTAGCGTTCGCCGTAGGCTGCGTCCTGGTAGGCGGCGAGGAAGGCCGTGCGTTGGGCGATCAGTTCGTCCAGGGTCGCTTCGGCGGGCGTCTCGTCCACCGACTCGCCCAGGGCGCGCCGTACCGCTTCCGGCTGGGCCGCGGCCCGCCGGCCCCAGGTGAAGGCGGCGAGGTTGCGGGCGACGGCGGTACCGTTGAGGTCGATGGCCCGCGCCAGCGCTTCCCGGGAGACGGGGATGAGGCCCTTCTGCCAGGCGTAGCCCAGCAGCAGCATGTTGGTGAACAGGGCGTCGCCCATGAGGCGGGTGGCGAGGTGCTGGGCATCGAGAAAATCCACGGCGTCGCCGCCGACGGTATCGGCGATGCGCCGCTCCATGGCGCCGAGGGGGAAGCTCCACTCGCGGTTGCGGGTGTAGTCGGCGGTGGGGGTCTCGGTGCTGCTCACCACCGCCCGGGTATGACCGGCCAGCATCTTGGCCAGGGCCTCGTTGCCGGCGGTGACCACCAGGTCGCCTCCCAGCACCGCGTGGGCCTCGCCGGTGGCGATGCGGGCGGCGTGGATGTCCGTCGGCCGGTCGGCGATGCGCAGGTGGGAGAAGACGGCGCCGTACTTCTGGGCCAGGCCGGTCATGTCGAGTACCGAGACGCCCTTTTCGTCCAGGTGGGCGGCCATGCCGATGAGGGCGCCGAGGGTGATGACCCCCATGCCGCCGACGCCGGTGACCAGCAGGTTGTAGGGGCGGTCGGTGGCGGGGAGGGTGGGCTCGGGCAGGGGCGGCAGGCCGGCGTCGTCCACGTCCAGGGCCTTGCCGTGGCGCAACTGGCCGCCCTCGACGGTGACGAAGCTGGGGCAGAAGCCCTTGAGGCAGGAGAAGTCCTGGTTGCAGGCGGACTGGTCGATGGCCCGCTTGCGGCCCAGGGGGGTTTCTATCGGCACCACCGACAGGCAGTTGGACTGGGCGGAGCAGTCGCCGCAATCCTCGCAGACGTGGGGGTTGATGAAGACGCGGCGGGCGACGGCGGGCATCTTGCCGCGCTTGCGGCGCCGGCGGGCCTCGGTGGCGCACATCTGGTCGTAGATGAGGGCCGAGACGCCCGGATATTCCCGCAGCTCCCGCTGGATGGCATCCAGGTGGTCCCGGTGACGGACGGGCACGTTGGGCGCCAGGTCGGTGATTTCGGCGTACTTGGCCGGGTCGTCGGTGACGATGACCATCTTCTCCACCCCTTCCGCCGCCAGTTGGCGGGTGATGCGGGCGACGGAGAGCTGGCCGTCCACCGGCTGGCCGCCGGTCATGGCCACGGCGTCGTTGTAGAGGATCTTGTAGGTGATGGGCACCTTGGCCGCGATGGCCTGGCGGATGGCCAGCAAGCCGGAGTGGAAATAGGTGCCGTCGCCCAGGTTGGCGAAAATGTGCTTTTCCGTGGTGAAGGGGGTCTGGCCCACCCAGGGCACGCCCTCGCCGCCCATATGGGTGAAGGTGGCGGTGCCGCGGTCCATCCAGGTGACCATGTAGTGGCAGCCGATGCCGGCGACGGCGCGGGAGCCTTCCGGCAGGCGGGTGGAGGTGTTGTGGGGGCAGCCGGAGCAGAAGTGGGGCTTCCTTTCCGCCAGCACCATCGGCATCGGGCCCTTCTGCTTGGCCTCGATGATGGCCAGCCGCGCTTCGATGGCGGGAGAGGTGAAAAAGCGGCCGATGCGCTCGGCGATGGCCCGGGCGATGGTCGCCACCGGCAGCTCGCCGGTGGCCGGCAGCAGCCAGTCGCCGTGCTGCAGGTGGCCGCGGCCGTCGGGCACCAGGGCCCATTCACCCTTCTCGTCGAACTTGCCGATGACCCGGGGGCGCACGTCTTCCCGCCAGTTGTAGAGCTCTTCCTTCAACTGGTATTCGAGGAGCTGGCGCTTTTCCTCCACCACCAGGATTTCCTCCAGCCCTTCGGCGAAGCGGCGCACGCCGTCGGCCTCCAGGGGCCAGACCATGCCTACCTTGAAGAGGCGGATGCCGATCTCGGCGGCCAGGGCGTCGTCGATGCCCAGTTCGTCCAGGGCCTGGCGCACGTCCAGATAGGACTTGCCGGCGGTGAGGATGCCCAGGCGCGGCCGCGGGCTGTCGATGACCACCCGGTTGAGCCCGTTGGCCCGGGCGTAGGCCAGGGCGGCGTAGAGCTTGACGTTGAGGAGCCGCGCCTCCTGCACCAGGGGCGGGTCGGGCCAGCGGATGTTGAGGCCGTCGGGGGGCAGGTCGAAGTCGTCGGGCAGCCGGATCTTGAGGGCGAAGGGATCGACGGTCACCGAGGCCGAGGTTTCGACCGTGTCGGCCAGGGCCTTGAAGGCCACCCAGCAGCCGGAATAGCGGCTCATGGCCCAGCCGTGCAGGCCGTAGTCCAGGTATTCCTGGACGTTGGCCGGGTAGAGCACCGGCATCATCACCGCCTTGAAGACGTGCTCGGTCTGGTGGGGCAGAGTGGAAGACTTGGCGGCGTGGTCGTCGCCGGCCACCACCAGCACGCCGCCATGCCTGGCCGTGCCGGCGGCGTTGGCATGGCGGAAGACGTCGCCGCAGCGGTCCACCCCCGGGCCCTTGCCGTACCACATTGCGAAGACGCCGTCATGCTTGGCGCCCGGGAAGAGGCCCACCTGCTGGGTGCCCCAGACGGCGGTGGCAGCCATGTCCTCGTTGATGCCCGGCTGGAAGACGACCTGATGGCTGGCGAGGTGCGCCTTGGCCTTCCACAAAGCCTGGTCGAGGCCGCCCAGGGGGCTGCCCCGGTAGCCGGAAATGAAGCCGGCGGTGTCCAGCCCGGCGGCCTGGTCCCGCAGCTTCTGCAGCATGGGCAGGCGGACGAGGGCCTGGGTGCCGGTGAGGAAGACGCGGCCGGAAGTGGCGGTGTATTTGTCTTCCAGGCTGGCGCGGGCGAGGGTGGCGGCGAGGGCGGGGTCGCTCATGGGGGTCTCCGGAAAGGCACGCCTTGTGGGCATGGTGAAGGCCGGTCAGCGCCAGGGGTAAGGGCGCTGACTGTCTGCCCTTTGGATTGTGGACCGCGCCGCTTGTTCCGGCAACGGCCGGTCAGGTCAGGAACAGCGTGGCGTGTTCCAGGTCGTCCCGGGTCTGGCTCTGCTGCAGGGCAGTGACGCACTTGTTCCAGACCAGGTCCGGCTCGCCCAGGCGGAAGCCGTAAAAGCCGTTGAAACCGTTGGCCTTTTCCCGCAGGGCCAGGGCCTTGACCGTGGAGATGTCGGTGCGGCCCAGGTAGATGGTGGCTTCGGACCAGATGTTGAGGGGGATGGCTTCCCGGGAGTGGGCCTGGAAGCCGTACTTGGATATCTCGATGACTTCCATGGGATAGCGTTGCCGCTGGCCGACGGCGATTTCCACGGTGAGGCGGCCCGGGGCCTTGATGTAGAAGCGCTTGTGCTGCCGGACCCGGGGCTGGTCGCCTTCATCGGGCAGGGGCGGCAGCACCCGCCGGTATTCCGGCAGGTCGTAGATGCTGTGGAGCAGGGCCTTCTTGTGCTCGTCCAGACTGGCGAAGACCTCGGTGCGATGGTTGAAGAAGTGGTCGAGAAGTTCCGGCGTCATCACCGGGTCGTTGGTGGTGTAGTAGCGCCGCTCCGGCAGCTTGATGTTGGGCAGCTTGTGGTCGAGGAAGTAGTGGGCCAGGTTCTTGCGCAGGGGCTTGTCGCCATAGACGGCGCGGAAGGTGGCGGGGGCCACGGAAAGATCGACGGAGGCGCCCACTGCCGGGGCGCCGTTGGCGAAATCGTAGTTGTCCACCGTGGTGGCGGTCAGGCGCTCGAAGACCAGGAGCGACTCGTACATCTCGATGCGGTTGGGGTTGACGGCGATGACCAGATGGCGGGTGTCGAAGAAGGTCGTGCAGTACTCGTACATGAACTTCATGAGCGGAAAGAGCACGGCGCCGCCGGTCTTGCGGAAGTCCGGATGCACGGCCAGGGCGGAGACCTCGGCGATGTTGCCCTCCTTGGCGCGCACGTCGGTGAGGTCGAAGATGGCCTGGAGGGGGAAGCCGATGGCGCTTTCGCGGATCAGCGAAATGGTGCCGACCACCTTGCCGTCCCACTTGGCGCAGAGGGTGGTGGTGGTGGGCAGGGCATGGTACAGGGTGACCCGCATGCCGGAAGGGTCGGGTTTCATGAAGCCGGCGTCCACGTAGGCGTCGTGCAGGAGGGTGAAGCAGGCCTCCAGTTCCTCCCGGGTGTCGGCGATCTTCAGTTCCAGGCGGTCGGGCGGGGCCGGGTCGCAATCGACGAAGGCGCGGTAGATGGCGAAACGCCGCTCGCGGGGCAGCAGCGCGAACAGCTTGCGCAGCGCCTGGCGCAACAGCTTGCGGCCCGTCCGCAATGGGCTTTTCATGATGGCCTGTCCCTCCCCCCGAGGTTGCTTTCGCCAGGCCCTAGTGTACCTCGCCGTCCCCTAACCCATGGAGTGGGAGAGGAACACCGTGGCGTTGTCCAGGTCGCTGTGGGTGCTGCCATGGTAGAGGGCGGTGACGAACTTGCGCCAGATGAGATCCGGCTCGCCGATCTGGAAGCCGTAGAAGCCATTGCCCTTGTCCCGGATGGCGGCGGCCTGGATCACCGAGGTTTCCGCCTTGCCCAGGTGGATGGTGGCCTCGCCCCAGGTGTCCACGGGCAGGGGCTCCCGGGCCCGGGCCTGGAAACCGTAGCGGGAAACCTGGATGACCTCCAGGCCGACCTTCTCCAGCTTCCCTTCCGCGCCGGCGAAGACGATCTTGGCCGGGCAGCGTACGGAAAAGCGCTGGTGGCGGCGGATGGGGATGTTGTCCTTGCGCTCCGCCAGGGCGGGGAGGACGTCGCGGTAGTCCTCGAGGTCGTAGATGGAATGCAGCAGCGCCTTCTTGCGTTCCGACAGGCTGGCGAAGACCTTGGTGCGCTGGTTGAAGAAGTAGTCCAGCAGATCCGGCGTCATGACCGGGTCGTTGGTGGTGTAGAAGCGCCGGTGGGGCATTTCGATATTGGCCAGCCGGCTTTCGACGAAGTAGGCATACAGGTTGCGGCGGGCCGGCTTGGTGCCGTAGTGGCGGCGGAGGATTTCCGGGGCGACCTTGAGGTCCAGGGTGGCGCCGACGGCGGGGGCGCCGTTCACGAAGTCATAGCTCTCGACGATGTTGGCGGTGAGCCGCTGGAAGAAGAGCAGCGACTCGTACATCTCGATGTGGCGCGGGTTGACGGCGATGACCAGGTGGCGGGTGTCGAAGAAGGTCGTGCAGTACTCGTACATGAACTTCATCAGCGGGAAGAGGATGCTCCCGCCGGTGCGCCGGAAGCGCGGATGCACCGCCAGGGCCGAGACTTCAGCGATGTTGCCCTCCTTGGCCCGCACCGCGGTGAGGTCGAAGATGCGCTGCAGGGGGAACCCCAGGGCGCTTTCGCGGATGAGGGAAATGGTGCCGACCACCTTGCCGTCGAACTTGGCGCACAGGGTGGTGGTGGTGGGCAGGGCGTGGTAGATGGTCACCCGCATGCCGGAGGGGTCGGGGGTCATGAAGCCGCTGTCCACGTAGGCGTCGTGCAGCAGCGCGAAACAGGCCTCCAGCTCTTCCTTGGTCTCGGCGATCTTGAGCACCAGCCGCTCGGTGGGGTGGGTGTCGCAATCCACGAAGGAACGCATGACGGCGAAACGCTTCTTCTGCGGCAGCATGGCGACGATGCGGCGCATCAGGGAGCTGAGCAGCTTGTGAACCTTCTGTTGCGCACGTTTCAACATGGTTCCCTCCTCCTGCCGCCTTCCCTTCGGCATATATTTTGTTCATCTTAGCACCGCCCGGTAAAGAAATCCTTACCAAACAAGGGGGCCGGGGAGAGGCTGGGCTGCCGGCACATTGACATGACGCATTGCCGCCGGGACAATCGCCGCGATAGTCCCGTCCTTACCGCCCAGGAGCCCAGACAATGCCTTACATCACCCCCAAACTGTCGGTATTTTCCCTCGCCATCGCCTCGGCCTTCGCCCTGACAGCCTGTGGCCAGAAGGAGGAGCCCAAGGCAGCGGCGCCCGCGGCCCCGGCGGCCGCGCCGGAAGTGACGGTCAAGATCGGCCACGTGGCGCCCATGACCGGCCCCCAGGCCCACCTGGGCAAGGACAACGAGAATGGCGCCCGCCTGGCCATCGACGAACTGAACGCCAAGGGCCTGGAAATCGGCGGCGCCAAGGTCAAGTTCGAACTCCTTGGCGAAGACGACCAGGCCGACCCCAAGCAGGGCACCATCGTCGCCCAGAAACTCATCGACGCCAAGGTCAATGGCGTCATCGGCCACCTTAACTCTGGCACCACCATCCCGGCCTCCAAGCTCTACTTCGACGCCGGCATCCCGCAGATTTCCGGTTCCGCCACCAATCCCAAATACACCCAGCAGGGCTTCACCACCGCCTTCCGCGTCATGGCCAACGACGTGCAGCAGGGCAAGGCGCTGGGCGAATTCGCCGCCAAGCAGGGGGTCAGGGCCGTGGCCATCGTCGATGACCGTACCGCCTACGGCCAGGGGCTCGCCGACGAGTTCCGGAAGGCCGCCGAGGCTGCCGGCCTCAAGGTCGTCGCCACCGAATACACCAACGACAAGGCCACCGACTTCAAGGCCATCCTCACCAAGATCAAGTCCACCAAGGCCGACCTGGTCTTCTACGGCGGTATGGACGCCCAGGGCGGCCCCATGGTCAAGCAGATGAAGGAACTGGGCATCAAGGCCAAGTTCCTCGGCGGCGACGGCGTGTGCACGCCGGAGTTCATGAAGCTGGGCGGCGAGGCCAGCGAGGGCAATTACTGCTCCCTGCCCGGCATGCCCCTGGAGAAGCTGGCCAAGGGGCCGGAGTTCAAGGACAAATTCACCAAGAAGTTCAACGCCGAGATCCAGCTCTACGCGCCTTACGTCTACGACGCCGTGATGGTCATGGCCGACGCCATGAAGCGCGCCAATTCGGTCGAGCCCGCCAAGTACCTGCCGGAAGTGGGCAAGACCAAGCACGACGGCGTCACCGCCCTGATCGAGTTCGACAGCGTCGGCGACCTCAAGAGCGGTGCCATTTCCCTCTACCAGTACAAGGGCGGCAAGCTCGACTATGTCGAGACCCTGGGCGGCGCGCCGGCCATGGAAACGGCCAAGGCCGAAGTGAAGCAGGCGGTGGCCGAGGTCAAGGAGGCCGCCAAGGCCGTGGGCGAGGCCGCCAAGGATGCGGCCAAGGAAGGCGTCAAGGCCGGGGCCGACGCCGTCAAGGGCGCTGCCGAGGCGGCCAAGGCGGCGGTGGACAAGAAGTAAGCGGCCATTGCCAAGGGGAAACGGCGCCTCCGGGCGCCGTTTCCATGTCTGCGGCCCTACCCATTCCGCATGGAAATCCTCCTCCAGCAACTCGTCAACGGTCTTGTCCAGGGCAGCATCTACGCCCTGGTGGCCCTCGGCTACACCATGGTCTACGGCATCATGGGCCTGATCAACTTCGCTCACGGCGAGGTGGTGATGATCGGTACCCTGGTGACCATCAGCGTGAGCGGCGCCCTCATCGCCGCCGGCGTGCCGGCAGCCGTGGCCGGCCTGGCCGGTCTGGCGGGGGCCATGGCCGTCTGCATGGCCCTCGGCTGGGGGCTGGAGCGCATCGCCTACCGGCCCCTGCGCCATGCGCCGCGGCTGACGCCGCTGATCACCGCCATCGGCATGTCCATCGTCCTGCAGAACCTGGCCATGATGGTCTGGGGGCGCAACTACCTCACCTTCCCACCCCTGGTGCCCAAGGTCCAGTACGAGGTGGCGGGGGCCCATTTCACCAGCGTGCAGGTGATGATCGTGGCGGTTTCCGCCGTCACCATGGCCGGACTGCTCTTCCTCGTATACCGAACCCGCCTCGGACTGGCCATGCGGGCCACGGCCCAGAATCCCCAGGTGGCTAGCCTGATGGGGGTGAACATCGACCGCGTCATCGCCGCCGCCTTCGTCGTCGGCTCCGCCATGGGCGCCGTGGCTGGGGTGATGGTGGGCACTTACTACGAGATCGCCCATTACCAGATGGGCTTCATGCTCGGCCTCAAGGCCTTCACGGCAGCGGTCCTCGGCGGTATCGGCAACCTCGCCGGGGCCATGGCCGGCGGGGTGCTGCTGGGCATCATCGAGGCCCTCGGCGCCGGCTACATCGGCGACCTCACCGGCGGCTTCCTCGGCAGCCACTACCAGGACATCTTCGCCTTCGTCGTCCTCATCGGCGTGCTGATGTTCCGGCCCTCGGGGCTGTTCGGCGAGAAGACGGGGGACCGGGCGTGAGGCTCTCGCTCAATCCCCGCTCGGCCCTGGGCATCGCCCTCATCGCCCTCGCCCTGGTGGCGCTGCCTTTCGTCGTGGCCATGGGCGGCCAGGCCTGGGTGCGCATCCTCAATTTCGCCATTCTCTACACCTTTCTCGCCTTGGGCCTCAACATCGTGGTCGGCTACGCCGGCCTGCTGGACCTGGGCTACATCGCTTTCTACGCCGTCGGCGCCTATCTCTATGCCCTCCTGGCCAGCCCCCACTTCGGCGTGCACTGGCCCTTCTGGGCCATCCTGCCCCTGGGGGCGGTGGTGGCCTGCTGTTTCGGCGTGCTCCTGGGGGCGCCCACCCTCAAGCTGAGGGGGGATTACCTGGCCATCGTCACCCTCGGCTTCGGGGAGATCATCCGCATCTTCCTCAACAACCTCAATGCGCCGGTCAACATCACCAACGGCGCCCAGGGCATCACCCTCATCGACCCGGTGGTCCTGGGGGGCTTCCGCTTCAGCGGCAACAGCGAAATCCTCGGCTTCGTCGTCAGCGGGCCCCAGAAATACTATTTCCTGCTGGTGGCCCTGGCCCTGCTCGTCATCGTCGTCAACCTGCGCCTGCAGCAATCCCGCATCGGCCGGGCCTGGCAGGCCATCCGCGAGGACGAGGTGGCGGCCAGGGCCATCGGCATCAACACCCGCAACATCAAGCTGCTGGCCTTCGCCATGGGGGCCAGCTTCGGCGGCATTGCCGGCGGCATCTTCTCGGCCATGCAGGGCTTCGTCTCGCCGGAGAGCTTTTCCCTCATCGAATCGGTCATGGTCCTGGCCATGGTGGTGCTGGGGGGCATGGGGCACATCCCCGGGGTCATCCTCGGGGCGGTGCTGCTCACCGTGTTGCCGGAAGTTCTGCGCTACGGCGTGGGGCCGGTGCAGCAGGCGCTGTTCGGCAAGGTGCTGGCGGATCCGGAAAGCCTGCGCATGCTCATCTTCGGCCTGGCCCTGGTGCTGGTGATGCGCCTCAAGCCGGCGGGCCTGTGGCCTTCGCCGGAGCGGCGCCGGGAACTGGCGGAGCGGCAATGACGGCGGCGGTTCCCGTCCTCCTCGAAGCCATCGGCGTCGCCAAGCATTTTGGCGGGGTCAAGGCGCTGCGCGACGTTTCCCTGACCATCCGCCAGGGGGAGATCTATGGCCTCATCGGCCCCAACGGCGCNNGACCGATGGCCGGCTCGACGCCTCGATCCTGCGCCAGCTGCTCATCGCCGTGGCGATGATCGTGATCATGCTGCTGCGCCCGCGCGGCCTGTGGCCCTCGCCGGAGCACGGCAAGGCGGCCCCCACCCCGGTGACGAAGTGAGGAGCATCAGATGAGCGACGTCGTCCTCAAGGTGGCGGGTGTGTCCAAGCGCTTCGGCGGCCTGCAGGCGCTGTCCGACGTCGGCATCACCATCACGAAGGGCCAGGTCTACGGCCTGATCGGCCCCAACGGCGCCGGCAAGACCACCTTCTTCAACGTCATCACCGGCCTCTACGTTCCCGATGGCGGTGGTTTCGCCTTCGCCGGCGCGCCGCTGCGCGCCGATGCTCCCCACCAGGCGGCGGAACGGGGCATCGCCCGGACCTTCCAGAACATCCGCCTGTTCGGCAACATGAGCGCCAAGGAGAACGTCATGGTGGGGCGCCACGTGCGCACCCGGGCCGGGGTCTTCGGCGCCATCCTGCGGGGGGCGGCCGCCCGGGCCGAGGAGGCGGCCATCGCCCGGCGGGCCGAGGAACTGCTCCACTACGTGGGCATCGCCGACCGCGCCGGCGACCTGGCCAAGAACCTTTCCTACGGCGACCAGCGCCGCCTGGAAATCGCCCGGGCCCTGGCGACGGAACCAAAACTCCTCTGCCTGGACGAGCCGGCGGCGGGCATGAACGCCACCGAAACCGGGGAGCTGCGGCAACTGGTGGAAGGCATCCGCCGGGATGGCGTGACGGTGCTGCTCATCGAGCACGACGTCAAGCTGGTCATGGGGCTGTGCGACCGGGTGGCGGTGCTGGACTACGGCGAGAAGATTGCCGAGGACGTGCCCGCCGTGGTGCAGCAGGATCAACGCGTCATTGAGGCCTACCTGGGTGCTTGAAGTCACCGGACTCCGCGTCGCCTACGGCGGCATCCAGGCCGTCCGCGGCATCACCTTCCACGTGGACGAGGGGGAGATGGTGGCCCTCATCGGCGCCAACGGGGCGGGCAAGACCAGTACCCTCAGGGCCCTGGCCCGGGTTCTCGACGCCGCCGGGGGCGACGTGCGCTTCTGCGGCGAGGAGATCACCCGCCTTCGCCCCCATCGCCTGATCCGCAAGGGCATCGCCCTGGTCCCCGAGGGGCGGGGCGTCTTCCCCCGCCTGACGGTGGCGGAAAACCTCGCCATGGGCGCCTTCATCCGCCACGACAAGGCGGCGGTGGCTGGCGACCTGGACCACGTCTACGGCCTTTTCCCGCGCCTCAAGGAGCGGGCGGGCCAGTTGGCGGGCACCCTGTCCGGCGGCGAGCAGCAGATGCTGGCCATCGGCCGCGCCCTCATGAGCCGGCCCCGCCTGCTGCTCCTCGACGAGCCGTCCATGGGCCTGGCCCCCATCATGGTGCAGAAGATCTTCGAGGTCATCCGCACGGTGGCGGCGGCCGGCATGACCATCCTGCTGGTGGAGCAGAACGCCAAGCTCGCCCTGGAGGCGAGCCAGCGCGGCTACGTCATGGAAAGCGGCGAGATCGTCCTGGGGGGCGAGTCGGCGCAACTGCTCGGCGATCCCAAGGTGCGCCAGGCCTATCTCGGCGAATGAAGGCGGTGGGCTTTTTTCCCATCTGGATCAAAGCGCCCCGGCCCCCGGCCCGGGGACAATGACGGCCACTTCCCGGAACCGATTGCCCATGACCATGAATACCCCCTTCGCCCTTGCCGCCGTCGTGGCGGCGCTCCTGGCGCTCCCCGCCCTGGCCGAGGAGGCCAAGCCCGTCGACACCACCCCCAAGCTTGCCAACGGGCTCCTCATGAAGCAGGGCGGCAAGCTGGTTTTCGCCCCCTGCCGCGACCGCAGCTATGCCATCGTGGACGACGCCTCCCCCGGCGGCGCGGTGACCCAGGCTCTCAACAGCGTCGGCCTGGAGGCGGGCAAGAAAATCTACGTGGAGTTGATGGGCGTCGTCGAGGGCATCAACCTGCGCGCCCACAGCCTCAATTTCGCCCGGGCCGAGGGCCGCTGCCAGGCCCCTGGCGGCAGCGAGGAGTCCTGGCGGGCGGCCGGCGGCGAACCGGCCTGGAGCCTGGTGGCGGGGGGCGACAAGGTGATCCTGCAGCGCAAGGGCAAAGCCGACGTGACGGTGCCCTACGCCCCCTTCAAGAGCGAGGGCAACGTCGCCACCTACGAAGCCGGCCAGGGCGCCCACAGGCTGGCCCTGCGCTTCGAGCGGGGCGTCTGCCGGGACAAGGCCGGCGACGTCCTGCTCGGCTGGACGGCCAGCGTCACGGCCAATGGCGAAACCCTGAAGGGCTGCGCCTGGCAGCGCTGATCCCGGCCCTCAGGCGGTCTGGAAGGTGAAGGCGTCGGCGAAGAACTCGTCTTCGGGCAGGCCGCAAAGGGTGGTGAAATCCCTCCGGGCGGCGTCGATCATCACCGGGGCGCCGCAGGCATAGACCTGGAAGCCGGAGAGGTCGGGGAAGTCGGCCATCACCGCCTGGTGCACCAGGCCGGTACGGCCCTGCCAGCCGTCGCCGGCGGCGGGCTCCGACAGTACCGGCACGTAATGGATGTTGGCGTGCTGCGCCGTCCAGGATTCCGGCAGGGCGGGCATGTAGAGGTCGGCACGGGCCCGGGCGCCCCAGTAGATGTGCATGGGCCGCGGACATTTCTCGGCGATGGCGTGCTCGACCAGGGCCTTGATGGGGGCGAAGCCGGTGCCGCCGGCCAGCAGGATCATCGGCCTGGCGGAATCCTCGCGCAGGGTGAAACTGCCGTGGGGACCATTGATGCGCAGGATGTCGCGCACCTTCATGGTGGTGAAGACCTGCTCGGTGAACAGACCGCCGGGAACGTGGCGGATATGGAGTTGCAGCAGGGCATCGTCGTGGGGCGCGTTGGCGAGCGAAAAGCTGCGCCGCTTGCCGTCCTTCAGCAGGATGTCGATGTAGTGGCCGGCCAGGAACTGCAGGCGCTCGCTGGCGGGGAGCCGCAGGTGCATCTCGATGACGTCCGGGGCGAGTTTTTCCATCTTCTCGATGCGGGCGGGCAGGGTCTTCACCGGGATGTCGGCGGCGGAACCCATCTGGCGGCATTCGATGGTCACGTCGCCGCGGGGCTTGGCGCAGCAGAAGAGGGTGAGGCCGGCGGTCCTGTCGGCGTCGGTGAGGGCATGGGGCTGCGCCTTGCCGTCGTCCACCGCGCCGGCCAGGACCTTGCCCTTGCACACGCCGCAGGCGCCGTCGCGGCAGCCGTAGGGCATGACCAGGCCCTGGCGCAGGGCGGCGGCGAGAATGGTTTCGTCGGCCTCGGCGGTGAACTGCTGGCCGCCCGGCTGGACGCTGATCTGGTGGCTCATGGATTCCCCTTCAATTGTTCCATCACGGCATCGGCTAAAATGCAGCCGTGCAAAAACTTCTCATTGTCGGCAGCGGGGACGTGGCCCGCCGCGCGCTCCCTTTGCTGATTCCTCGTTATCGCGTTTTCGCCCTCCTGCGCAATCCGGCGGAAGCCGCCGGCTGGCGTGCCGCCGGCGCGGTGCCGGTCCTGGCCGACCTGGACGACCGCCACAGCCTGCGGCGGCTGGCGGGTCTTCCCGATCTGGTCCTGCACCTGGCGCCGCCGCCCGGCACCGGCGAGCGCGACAGCCGCACCCGCCACCTGCTGGCGGCCTTGGCGAAAGGCAAAAGTCTACCACGCGCCATCATCTACGTTAGCACCACGGGCATCTACGGCGATTGCGCCGGGGCGCGCATCGACGAGACCCGTGCCGCCCGGCCGGCCACCGCCCGGGCCCGGCGGCGGGTCGACGCCGAAGGCACCCTGCGGGCCTTCGGCCGCCGGCACGGCAGTCGCGTCTGCCTGCTGCGGGCCCCCGGCATCTACGCCGCCGGGCGCCTGCCCCTGGAGCGCCTGCAGAACGGTCTCCCGGCACTGCCGGCCGAGGAGGACGTCTTCAGCAACCACATCCACGCCGACGATCTGGCGGCCGCCTGCGTCGCCGCCTTGCGCCGGGGGGCGGCCAACCGGGCCTACAACGTGGTCGACGATTCCGACCTGAAGATGGGGGAATATTTCGACCGGGTCGCCGATGCCTTCGGCCTGCCGCGTCCGCCGCGCCTGGGGCGGGCGGCCATCGCCAAAGCGCTGACGCCGCTGCAGATGTCCTTCCTGGGGGAATCCCGGCGCATCGGCAATGGGCGCCTGAAGAACGAATTGAAGCTGCGGCTGCGCCATCCCACCGTCGACGCCGGGATCGCCGCCGCCCGAGAAAGGAACGCCTGATGCTCGTCGTCAAAGCCCTGCACATTTCCCTGGTGGTGGCCTGGTTCGCCGGTCTCTTCTACCTGCCCCGCATCTACGTCAATCTCGCCATGGTGCCGGCGGACAGCGTCGCCGAACGGGAGCGCCTGCTGCTCATGGCGGGCAAGCTCTTCCGCTTCATGACGCCCCTGGGCATCCTGGCCCTCGTCTTCGGGCTGTGGCTGTGGCTGGGCTTCGGCTTCCGGGGTGGCTGGCTGCACGCCAAGCTGGTCCTGGTGGCCCTGCTGGTGGCCTATCACTGGCACTGCGGAGTGCTGCTCAAGGCCTTCCGGGCCGGCACCGCGCAGCGCAGCCACGTCTGGTTCCGTTTCTACAACGAGATGCCGGTGCTGGTACTCTTCGCCGTCGTCTTCCTCGTCGTCCTCAAGCCCTTCTGATGAACCGCTATTTCGCCACCAGCCCCCGGGGCCTGGAAAACCTGCTGGCCGAGGAACTGGCCGCCCTCGGCGCCGCCCAGGTCAAGGCCGCCGCCGGCGGGGTGGAGTTCGCCGGCGACTGGCCGGTCTGCTACCGTGCCAATCTCGAATCGCGGATCGCCACCCGCATCCTCTGGTTTGCCGCCAAGGCGCCCTACACCCGGGAGGAGGACATCTACCGCCTCGCCCTGGCCCAGCGCTGGCCCGACTGGTTTCCCGTCACCCGCACCCTCCGCGTCGTCACCACGGCCACCAAGTCGCCCCTGCGCTCCATCGACTTCGTCACCCTGCGGGTCAAGGACGCCGTTTGCGACCGCTTCCGTGCCCAGGGCGGCGAACGCCCCAGTGTCGATACCAGGGAGCCGGATGTACGTATTCACGTCTATCTTACTGAAAGCGAGTGCTCACTCTACATCGATACCTCCGGGGCGCCGCTGTGGCAGCGGGGTCTGCGCCAGGCTTCGGTGGAGGCCCCCCTCAAGGAAAATCTCGCCGCCGGCATCCTCAAGCTCACCGGCTGGCAGCCCGGCACGCCCCTGGTGGACCCCATGTGCGGCAGCGGCACCTTCCTGCTCGAAGCCGTGCAGATGGCGCTGGACCGGGCGCCCGGCCTGGGCCGCAGCTTCGCCTTCGAGAAACTGACGCCCTTCGACGCCCTGGCCTGGAGCCGGCTGCGCGCCGCCGCCGAAGCCCGCTGCCGCCCCGCCCAGCCGTTGCCCATCTGGGGCAGCGACCGCGACGAGCGCGCCGTCCGCGCCACCCGGCGCAACTTGCAGGAGGCCGGCTTCGGCAACGCGGCCAAGGTGACCTCCGCCGACATGCTGACCCTGGAAAAGCCCGCCGACGCCGGCATCCTCGTCGCCAATCCGCCCTACGGCGAGCGCATCGGCGAACAGGAGGAACTGGCCGCCTTTTACCCGCAACTGGGCGCCGCCCTGAAACGGCACTGGTCCGGCTGGAACTGCTACTTCTTCACCGCCGACACCCGCCTGCCCAAGGGCGTCGGCCTCAAACCCAGCCGCAAGACCCCACTCTTCAACGGCGCCCTGGAGTGCCGGCTGTATGAGATAAAGATGGTGGCGGGGAGCAACCGCAAGCCGCGCGAATCTGGCGGCCAAGCAGACGCAGGCGGTTAAGCGAAGGCAAGACTAGGCGCCTAGACCGGGCGCGCCGCAGGCGACCGAAGGAAGTCCCTGTGGGACAGTACCGCGGTACGACAAGGTGCGCCCGGTCGACGGCAACGACGTATTGCCGGGCCGGCTCCTGGTACTCAGACGATGTCGAGGTGGCCGATGCCGGAGGTCAGATCCCGGTCTTTGGATTCCTTGCCATGCAGCTTGATCTGCAGCCGCAGATCATTGAGCGAGTCGGCATTGCGCAGGGCGTCCTCGTAGGTGATCTTGCCGGCCTCGTAGAGGTCGAAGAGGGCCTGGTCGAAGGTCTGCATACCCAGTTCCCGCGACTTCTTCATGATCTCCTTGATCTCCTGCACCTCGCCCTTGAAGATGAGGTCGGAAATCAGTGGCGAGTTGAGCATCACCTCGATGGCCGGCACCCGGCCCTTGCCGTCCTTCTTGGGGATCAGGCGCTGGGAGATCATGGCCCGCAGGTTGAGCGACAGGTCCATGAGCAACTGGTGGCGGCGCTCTTCCGGGAAGAAGTTGATGATGCGGTCGATAGCCTGGTTGGAACTGTTGGCGTGCAGCGTGGCCAGGCAGAGGTGGCCGGTCTCGGCGAAGGCGATGGCGTAGTCCATGGTGTCGCGGTCGCGGATTTCGCCCATGAGGATGACGTCCGGCGCCTGGCGCAGGGTGTTCTTCAGGGCCGGGCCCCAGTCGTCGGTATCGACCCCCACTTCCCGCTGCGTGACGATGCAGTTCTTGTGCTCGTGCACGTACTCGATGGGGTCCTCGATGGTGATGATGTGGCCGTAGCTGTTCTCGTTGCGGTAATCGACCAGGGCCGCCAGGGAGGTGGTCTTGCCGGTGCCGGTGCCGCCGACGAAGATGACCAGGCCGCGCTTGGTCATGGCCACGTCCTTGAGGATGCCGGGCAGGCCCAGTTCGTCCAGCTTGGGGATGGTCATGTTGATGGTGCGGCAGACGACGCCGACCCGGGCCTGCTGGACGAAGGCATTGACCCGGAAGCGGCCGATGCCGGCCGGCGAGATGGCGAAGTTGCACTCCTTGCTGGCCTCGAACTCCGCCGCCTGCCGGTCGTTCATGATGGAGCGGGCCAGCTCCGTGGTGTGCTGGGCAGTGAGGACCTGGTTGGAAACGGGCGTGATCTTGCCGTCGATCTTGATGGCGGGGGGAAAGCCCGCCGTGATGAAGAGGTCCGAGCCCTTTTTCTGCGTCATCAGCCGCAGCAGGTCATGCATGAATTTCATCGCCTGGTCGCGTTCCATCTACTCTCTCCTGCTGGTATGCCGCCTTGTCTCGGCGTGGCTGGCAATTGCCGGGTCAACCCGGGAAGGCATCCTTGTTGGCCGCCTTCAGGCGGGCCTCGTTGGACGCGACGATGTTGCGCCGCACCAGGTCGAGCAGACATTGGTCGAGAGTCTGCATGCCGAACTGCTGGCCGGTCTGGATGGACGAATACATCTGGGCCACCTTGTTTTCCCGGATGAGGTTGCGGATGGCCGGGGTGCCGATCATGATCTCGTGGGCGGCGACGCGGCCCTGGCCGTCCTTGGTCTTCAGCAGGGTCTGGGAGATGACGGCCCGCAGGGACTCGGAAAGCATGGCGCGGACCATTTCCTTTTCGGCCGCCGGGAAGACGTCGATGACCCGGTCCACCGTCTTGGCGGCGGAGGAAGTGTGCAGGGTGCCGAACACCAGGTGGCCGGTCTCGGCCGCAGTGAGCGCCAGGCGGATGGTCTCCAGGTCGCGCATTTCGCCCACCAGGATGACGTCCGGGTCTTCCCGCAGGGCCGAGCGCAGGGCGTTGTTGAAGGACAGGGTGTGGGGGCCCACTTCCCGCTGGTTGATGAGGCATTTCTTGGCCTCATGGACGAATTCGATGGGGTCCTCGACGGTGAGGATGTGGCCGTAGTCGTTTTCGTTGATGTGATTGACCATCGCCGCCAGGGTCGTGGACTTGCCGGAGCCGGTGGGGCCGGTGACGAGGACGATGCCGCGGGGGTATTCCGCGATGTCCTTGAAGATCTTGGGGGCGTTCAAATCCTCCAGGGTCAGCACCTTGGAGGGAATGGTCCGGAAAACGGCGCCGGCGCCCCGGTGCTGGACGAAGGCATTGACCCGGAAGCGCGCCAGGTTGGGGATCTCGAAGGAGAAGTCGCACTCCAGCGTTTCCTCGTAGGTCTTGCGCTGGGCGTCGTTCATGATGTCGTACACCATGGCGTGCACGTCCTTGTGCTCCATGGGCGGCAGGTTGATGCGGCGGACGTCGCCATGGACCCGGATCATCGGCGGCAGGCCGGCGGACAGGTGGAGGTCGGAGGCCTTGTTCTTGACCCCGAAGGCGAGCAGTTCGGTAATGTCCATGGAAAGCGTTCCCCAGCGCGCGTGTATACTTGTTGTGAGCGGAATTCCAAAGGATTATGAGCGACATAGCCGTCAACCTGCAAGCCGTCCGGGAGCGCATCCGACAAGCGGCGCTGGCGGCCGGACGGGCGCCGGAAGCCGTCTCCCTGCTGGCCGTCAGCAAGACCTGGCCGGCGGGCAGCGTGCGGGAAGCCTTCGCCGCCGGCCAGACTGCCTTTGGCGAGAACTACGTGCAGGAGGGTGTGGCCAAGATCGGCGAGCTGGCCGCCCTGCCGCTGGAGTGGCATTTCATCGGGCCCCTGCAGAGCAACAAGACGCGGCCCGTGGCCGAGCACTTTGCCTGGGTCCATTCCGTGGACCGCCTGAAGATCGCCGAGCGGCTGTCCCAGCAGCGTCCGGCGAACCTGCCGCCGCTGCAGGTATGCGTGCAGGTCAACGTTTCCGGCGAAGCGAGCAAGAGCGGCTGCTCGCCGGCGGAGGCGGCTGCCCTGTGCCGGGGCATCGCCGTCCTGCCGTGCCTGCGCTTGCGCGGGCTGATGGTCATTCCCGCCCCGGTGGGCGATCCGGCGGCCCAGCGCGAGCCCTTCCGCCGCCTGCGTGGCCTGCTGGCGGACCTGCGGGCGGGGGGGCTCGACCTCGATACCTTGTCCATGGGCATGTCCCATGACCTTGAAGCGGCCGTGGCCGAGGGGGCGACCCTCGTCCGCGTCGGCACGGCCATCTTTGGCGAAAGAGACTATTCATGAAGATCACCTTCCTCGGCGGCGGCAACATGGCCAACGCCCTCATCGGCGGCATGCTCAACCAGGGGTTCGCCGCCGCCGACATCCAGGTCGTCGAACTCAACCCGGCCAACCGCGACAAGCTCGCCCGGGAATTCGGCGTCACCTGCCACGCCGGCCCCGAACCGGCGGCCTGGGCTTGCGACCTCGCCATCCTGGCGGTCAAGCCCCAGCAGATGAAGGCGGCTGTTGCCCCCCTCGTCCCCTACCTGGAGGAGCAACTGGTGGTGAGCATCGCCGCCGGCCTCAGCCTGGAAACCCTGTCCCGCTGGTTGGGCGGGCACCGCCGCATCGTGCGCTGCATGCCCAATACCCCCGCCCTCATCGGCGCCGGCATCACCGGCCTCTGCGCCCTGCCGGAAGTGGACATGGCCGAGCGGGCGGCGGCGGAAAAGGTGCTGAGCACCGTCGGCAGCACCCTGTGGATCGAGGACGAGGCCCGCATGGACGGGGTCACCGCCGTTTCCGGCAGCGGGCCGGCCTACGTCTTCCTTTTCATCGAAGCCCTGCAGCAGGCGGCGGCGGAGTTGGGGTTCAGCCCCGAGCAGGGGCGCCAGCTTTCCATAGAAACCGTCCTCGGGGCCGCCCGTCTGGCCGCCCAATCCGATGACCCGGCCTCCGTCCTGCGGGAGCGGGTCACCTCCAAGGGCGGCACCACCGAGGCCGCCCTCAGGGCGATGGCCGAGAAGGGGGTCAAGGAAGGCATCGTCGCCGGCGTCCGCGCCGCCGAGGCCCGGGGCCGGGAACTGGGCGCCCTGCTGGGGGCAGCATGAGCAGGGAGCAAGGTTCCATGATGAGCGAAGCGAAGAATGGAATGCGACCGGCCGCGATTGCTGCCAGGGCCTCCCACTCGCGGACGTGCGCATCCCCGTTGCGCGATGCGCACCGGGGCCCCTGCTTACTGCTCGGGGAGGCCGACTGATGCTGGTCCAGGTCGTCGTTTTCCTGGCCGACGCCGTGGTCGGATTCTTCAGCGCCCTTTTCCTCCTGCGTTTCTACATGCAGGCCTTTCGCGTTTCCTTCGCCGGTCCGGTGGGTCACTTCGTGGTGAGCCTCACCAACTGGGCGGTGAAGCCCCTGCGCCGGATCATCCCCGGCGTCGCCGGGCTGGACTGGGCCAGCCTCTTCTCCGCCCTGGCCCTGCAACTGTTCCTGGCTGGCCTGCTGGTGGCTCTGGGGGGCGGTTTGCCGTTCGCCGACGGGGCGGGTGCTGCCCTCACCGTCCTGTGGTGGGCGGTGCGCGGCCTGCTGCGCCTGTCCATCTACCTGCTTATCGGCGTCCTCATCCTGCAGGCGGTGCTTTCCTGGGTGAATCCCTATTCCCCGGTGGCGGCCCCGGCCAACCAGTTGACCCGGCCCTTCCTCGATCCCATCCGGCGCATCCTGCCGCCGATATCGGGTATCGACCTGTCGCCCCTGGTGGCCATCCTGCTGGCCCAGGTGGTGCTGATGTTCCTGTGACGCCGGTCTGGTTGCGCGGCGACGGGGCGAACTCGACGCTGACCCTGCATGTCCAGCCCGGGGCCAAGGTGAGCGAACTCGCCGGGGAACATGGCGAAGCCCTGAAGATCCGCCTGGCGGCGCCTCCCCGCGACGGCCGGGCCAATGAGGCGCTCATCGCTTTCCTGGCAGAGCGCCTGGGGGTGCCGCGCCGGGCGATCACCCTGCAGTCCGGGGCGACATCCCGGCACAAGGTGGTCGCCCTCGAACTGCCGGCGGCGACGGTGGCGGCCCGCCTGGGCTATTGAAGTTGCCCCTTCAGTCGTCCTCGGGATCGATCATCGCCACCATCGCCGGCTTGTCCTGGCGGAAAGCCAGATGCTTGGTGAGCAGGGCGGTAAGCTCCTCGGTCGAGGGTGACCGGGCGGTGAAGTTGACCGCGCAGTCGGGGCGGCTGCCGCAGACCGCCGAGCGGGCCAGCAGGGCGGTGAAGGCCATGTCATAGGGCTGGGTGTGCAGAGGGATATGCACGGCCTGATTGCGGAAGGAAGCGGGATCCCGGCGCAGGCGGGCGACGATGGGCGGCAGGTTGTCCGGCAGATTGAGGGCACCCATGACCGGTGCGGTTTCCGGGACCTCGTCGATGAGGCAGGTGATGTGCACCTGCTGGTTGTACCAGCAGCGCCACTGCAGGGTATCGCCGGCCAGGGCGGAGAGAGGGAGAAAGGCCAGGACGGCGAGCAGCGCGTACAAGCGTGTATTCATGTTCCGCTCCAATCATCGGTCGAGATTCGTCCAGATCGATTGGCCAGCGGAAGCGACATGCCTCGCTGCAACCTGTTTTCGGTAGCCCCTCTGACTTGCACCCGCAGGTGTTTAGCCGGTAGCTTTGCGTCGCCGCCTTTCGGCGGTTATGCCTTTATCGAACTGGTTTTTTCAAATTACACAATTGATCCACTTTTTTCAAGTGGAACGTTTGTTTGATTTTGTGCGGCCGTCCACCACCGTCGCCTGGATGCGGCCATTCAGCTCGTAGCCCATGAAGGGCGTGTTCTTGCCCTTGCTGTGCAGCGTTTCGGCGGTGACCTGCCAGTAGGCGTCGGGCGAGAAGACGCAGACGTCGGCGGCGGCGCCTTCGCCCAGGTGGCCGCGGTCTATGCCGAGGATGCGCGCCGGGTCGGCGCTGATCCTGGCCAGGGCCGTTGCCAGGTCCACGCCGGCGCTGGCGGCCCATTTGAGGGTCAGGGGCAGCAGCAGCTCCAGGCCGGTGGCGCCGGGCTTGGCTTCGCCGAAGGGAAGGAGCTTGTCGTCAGCACCGACCGGGGTGTGGTCGGAACAGATGGCCGCCACGCCGCGGGCCACGCCGTCGGAGAGCCCCTGGCGGTCGGCCTGGCTGCGCAGGGGCGGGTCGAAGCGGGCCTGGCTGTTGAAATAACCGATATCGTTTTCGGTCAGGTGGAGATGGTGAATGCCCACGTCCCCCGTGACCCGGATGCCCGCCGCCTGGGCGTTGGCCAGCATGCGCATGCCGGCGGCGGAGGAAATGCGGGTGAAGTGCAGGCGCACGCCGGTGTCGGCGGCCAAGGTGAGCAGGGTGCCCATGGCGACGGTCTCGGCGCTGACCGGGATGCCGGCCAATCCCAGGCGGCTGGCCACTTCGCCGGCATGGGCGATGCCGTTGCGGGCGAGCCAGTGGTCCTGGGGCTGCATCCACACGGCGAAGCCGAAGGTGGCGGCATATTCGAAGCAGCGCAACAGGGCTTCCGTATCGACCAGCGGCCGATTGGCCTGGGAGAAGGCCACGCAGCCTGCCTTGGCGAGGCCCGCCAGCTCGGCCAGGCGCTCGCCCTTGAGGCCGACGGTGAGGGCGCCCAGGGGCAGGACGCGGGCCTTGCCAACGTCCGCCGCCCGGTGCACCAGGCGGTCGGCCAGTTCCGGCTCGTCGAGGGGCGGATCGGCGTCGGGCGGGACGACCACCGAGGTGACGCCGCCGGCGACGGCTGCCGCCAGTTCGGCTTCGATGCTGTTGAGGCGGGCGCCCAGGTCGATGAAGCCGGGGCAGACGATGCAGCCGGCGGCCTCGATGGCTTCGTCGGCGACAAAGCCGGCCGGGGTGCGGCCGATGCCGGCCACCCGGCCGTCGGCGATAAAGAGGTCGGCGCGCTCGTCGCGGCCGTTCTTCGGGTCGATGAGGCGCCCGTTCCTGATTTCGATCTTCATATCTGGGACTCCCAAAGGGCCGCCCCGAGGGAGGCCCGCCCCCCGCGGGGGGCAACGAACGAAGTGAGTGAGGGCGCTGTCAATTTCCCGCAACGATGCTCATGACCGCCATGCGAACGGCAATGCCGAAGGTGACCTGGGGCAGGATGACGGCCTGGGGCCCGTCGGCCACGGCGGAGTGGATCTCGACGCCCCGGTTCATGGGCCCCGGGTGCATGACGATGGCGTCGGGCTTGGCGAGCGCCAGCTTCTGCGGGGTCAGGCCGTAGTGGCGGAAGTACTCGCCGGCGGAAGGAAGCAGGGCGCCGGTCATGCGCTCGTTCTGCAGGCGCAGCATGATGACCACGTCGCAGTCCTTGAGGCCCTCGTTCATGTCGTGGAAGACATGGACGCCCATCTTGTCCAGGTAACCGGGCAACAGCGTCTGGGGGCCGATGGCGCGCACCTCGGGAACGCCCAGGGTGGTGAGGGCGTGGATGTCGGAGCGGGCCACCCGGGAGTGCAGGATGTCGCCGACGATGGCCACGCGCAACTGGGTGAAATCCTGCTTGTAGTGGCGGATGGTGTACATGTCCAGCAGGCCCTGGGTGGGGTGGGCATGGCGGCCGTCGCCGGCATTGACGACGCTGATGTCGTCGCGGCCGACCCGGGCCAGGTGCTCGCTGATGAGGAAGGGGGCGCCGCTGGAGGCGTGCCGCACCACGAACAGGTTGGCGTGCATGGCGCAGAGGTTGTCGATGGTGTCCAGCAGCGTCTCGCCCTTGGCTGTCGAGGAGCGGCCGATGTCGAGGTTGATGACGTCGGCGGAAAGCCGCTTGGCGGCGATCTCGAAGGTGGTGCGGGTGCGCGTGGAGTTCTCGAAGAAGAGGTTGAAGACGCTCTTGCCGCGGAGCAGCGGCACCTTCTTCACTTCCCGCGCCGATACCTCCATGAAGGAGGCGGCGGTGTCGAGGATGTGGGTGACGATCTCCCGCGGCAGGCCGTCGATGGTGAGCAGGTGCTTGAGTTCGCCGTTGGCGTTGAGCTGCGGGTTACGCATGTTCGAGCCTCCACGCCAGGGTGCCGGCGTCGGCCTTGCTCAGCACCAGACTCTGGCCGGGGGCCAGATCGACGTTCCATACGCAGTAGTCGGCGGCGATGGGCAGTTCGCGGCAGCCCCGGTCGGCCAGCACGGCCAGACCCACCGAGGCCGGCCGGCCGTAGTCGAACAATTCGTTCAAGGCAGCGCGGGTGGTGCGGCCGGTGTAGAGGACGTCGTCCACCAGGATCAGGTGGCGGCCCTCCACGTCGAAGGGAATGGCCGTCGGCTTGACCTGGGGATGCAGGCCCTTCTCGGCGAAGTCGTCCCGGTAGAAGGAAACGTCGATGAGGCCGACCTCCTCGGGCAGGCCGAGGAGTTCCTTCAGGCGTTCGGCGATCCAGGCGCCGCCGCTGTAGATGCCCACCAGGGCGGGGTTCCGCCCCAGTTGAGGGCGGATCAGTTCGGCCAGTTGCCGGCACTGGCTTTCGGCGTCAGGCAGGGGAGTCGGGAGGGGAGGCATGATGGCGGGTATCGAACCAGGTTTGCAGAATGAGTTGGGCGGCGACGGCGTCGAGGATGGGCCGGGCGGCGCGGGCGTCGCGGCCGGCTTCCCGCAGGCGGGCTTCGGCGTCGAGGGAGGTCAGGCGTTCATCGGCCAGGGCGACGGGCAGGTTGAAGCGCCGTTGCAGGCGTTCGGCGAAGCGCTGGCAGCGGGCGGTCATGGCGTGGGGCGTGCCGTCGGCGTGGGTGGGCAGGCCCACCACCAGTCGTTCCGGCTGCCATTCGGCCACCAGCTTGCCGATGGCGGCGAGGCGATGGTCGTTGGATTCGGCGTGGATGACGGTCAGCGGATGGGCCTGGCCGAGCAGGGTTTCGCCGGTGGCGACGCCGATGCGCTTTTCTCCGTAGTCGAAGGCCAGGACCGTGCCCATCAGGCGTGGCCGGCCACGTCGGAAAGCTGGGTGAAGCTGACGCCGAGTTTCTGCATGGCCGCCGGCAGGCGCTCCTCGGGCGGCATGTCGAAGAGGATGCCGGCCGGCGCCGGCACGGTCAGCCAGGCGTTCTGGGCCAGCTCGTCCTCCAGTTGCCCCGCGCCCCAGCCGGCGTAGCCGAGGGTGACGATGATGTCCGCAGGTTGGCCTTCGTTGCCGACGGTGACGAGGATGTCCCGGGAACTGGTGAGGCCCACTTCGCCATTGACGGCGAGGGTGGATTGCCAGTGGCCGATGGGGCGGTGCAGGACGAAACCCCGGTCGAGCTGGACGGGGCCGCCGAAATAGACGGGCAGGTCGGCCAGGGCGGGGTGATTGAGGGGCAGGTCGATCTTCTCGAAAAGCCCCGCCAGGTTCATGTCGATGGGGCGGTTGACGATGATGCCGAGGGCGCCGTTCTCGTTGTGCTCGCACACATAGACCAGGGAATGGGCAAAATAGGGATCCTGCATGGCCGGCATGGCGATGAGGAAATTGTCGGTCAGATTGACGTTGTCCATGGGTGGAATTCTAATCGCCGGCCCCTGACAAACCAACCTGGAAATGAGCACGGCCTTGAAGACCCTCGTCTGGTTCCGCCGCGACCTGCGCGACTACGACCACGCCGCCCTGGCCGCCGCACTGGCTACGGGCGGGGCGGTCTTATGCGCTTTCGTCTTCGATACCGAAATCCTCGATCCCCTGCCTTCCCGCCGGGACCGTCGCGTGCATTTCATCCGCGATTCCCTGGTGGAACTGGATGCCGCTCTGCGCCGGCGGGGCGGCGGCCTCATCGTGCGCCATGGTCGGGCCCGCGATGTGGTACCGGCCATCGCCAGGGAACTGGGGGTGGTCAAGGTGTTCGCCAACCGGGACTACGAGCCCGCCGCCAAGGCCCGGGATGCGGCGGTGGCCGCCACCCTGGCCGGTATGGGCATCGCCCTCGAACTCTGCCGGGACCAAGTCATCTTCGACGGCGACGACGTCCTGACCCAGGCGGGGCGGCCCTTTACCGTCTTCACGCCCTATCGGAACGCCTGGCTGAGGCGCTGGCAACAGGCGCCGGTTCGGCCCTTCGCCAGCGACGGCCCCCTGGCCGCTCCGCCGGATGGGGCCGGGGTGCCGGAGCTGGCGGCCCTGGGCTTTGCCGCCAGCAACCTGCCGGACCTCGGCGTGCGCCCGGGCATGGGCGGCGCCCGCTCCGCCTGGCAGGACTTCCGCGGGCGCATCGCACGCTATGCCGAGACCCGGGACTATCCGGCGGTCAGGGGCGTGTCCTGCCTCTCGGTGCATCTGCGCTTCGGCACCCTCTCCCTGCGGGAGCTGGCCAACGCCGCCTGGCAGGAGGGGACAGCGGGGGCTGCCGCCTGGCTCGACGAACTGGTGTGGCGGGAGTTCTACTTCATGATCCTCGATCGCTTTCCCCATGTCGTCGGCAATGCCTTCAAGCCCGAGTATGACGCCATCGCCTGGGACGATTGGCCGGAAGGCCTCGCCGCGTGGTGCCGGGGGCAGACCGGCTATCCCCTGGTGGATGCTGCCATGCGCCAGCTCAACCACAGCGGCTACATGCACAACCGGCTGCGCATGGTGGCGGCCTCTTTCCTGACCAAGGATCTGGGCATCGACTGGCGCCTGGGGGAGCGCTACTTTGCCGAGCAGCTCAACGATTTCGACCTGGCCGCCAACAACGGCGGCTGGCAGTGGGCCGCCTCCACCGGCTGCGACGCCCAGCCCTGGTTCCGCATATTCAATCCGGTGACCCAGTCGGAAAAGTTCGACCCCGGCGGCCGTTTCATCCGCCGCTACGTGCCGGAACTGGCCCGGGTGCCGGACCGCTACATCCATGCGCCCTGGCGCATGGATGTAGCGGAACAGGTGGCTTGCGGGGTGGTCATCGGCCGGGATTACCCGGCCCCCCTCGTGGACCACGCCCTGGCGCGCCAGCGTACCCTGGCGCGCTACGGAGCAATCAGGCCAGCGCGCGCTTCGCCTTGACGTAGCCGGCGATGAGGCCGAGCAGCTCCTCTTCGTCGTAGGGCTTGCCGAGGTAGTGGTTGGCGCCGATGTCGAAAGCGTAGTTGCGGTGCTTCTCCGCCGTCCGGGAGGTGATCATGATGACCGGCAGGGACTTCAGGCGGTCGTCGGCGCGGATGTTGCGGACCAGGTCGAAGCCGTCCATGCGCGGCATCTCGATGTCGGAAATGACCACGTCGGGGACGATTTCCAGCATCTGCTCGAGGGCGTCGACGCCGTCCTTGGCTACCACCACCTGGTAGCCTTCCCGGGCCAGCAGGCGGCCGGTGATCTTGCGCACGGTGAGGGAATCGTCCACCACCAGGACGGTGGGCAGCGTGGCCGCTGGCGTCGGTTCGGGCAGGATCGGCGCCACCAGCGGGGCCGGGCCGGTGGAGACGGCCCCACGGCTGGCCAGCGCCACCGGGTTGAGGATGAGCACCACCTGGCCGTCGCCGAGGACCGTGGCGCCGGCGATGCCGACGATGCGGGCGAGCTGCGGCCCGATGTTCTTGACCACCACTTCCTGGTTGCCCTTGAGTTCGTCCACCTGCACGGCAACGCGCTGGGTACCGGAGCGGAGCAACAGCACCCAGTACTGGCGGTGGGTTTCCGGCAGGCTTTCGGTATCGCCCAGGAGGCGGGGGAGGAAGTGGAAGGGGTAGCGGTTGTGCTGCCATTCCGCCTCGCCCTTTTCCTGCAGTTCGTGCAGGGCCTTTTCCTTGAGCTCCAGGACCTGCTCGATCATGGTCGAGGGAATGGCGTAGAGGGCGCCGCCGACGCGCACCAGCAGCGTCTGGGTGACGGCCAGGGTGAGCGGCAGGTAGAGGCGGAAAGTCGTGCCCTGGCCGGGGACGGAAGCGATTTCGATGCGGCCGCCGAGGGAGGCGACTTCGGTCTTGACCACGTCCATGCCCACGCCGCGGCCGGCGATCTGGGTGACCTCGCTGGCGGTGGAGAAGCCCGGCTGGAAGATGAAGTCGTACAGCCGCGCGTCGTCGGCGGCCTCGCCGGGGGCGAGCAGCCCGAGGCTTTCGGCCCGTTGGCGGATGCGCTCCTTGTCCAGGCCGCGGCCGTCGTCGGACATGGCGATGACGATTTCATTGCCTTCCTGCTGCAGGGCAAGGGCGATTTCGCCGATGTCCGGCTTGCCGGCGGCGGCTCGGGCCTCGCGGGACTCGATGCCGTGGGTGACGGCGTTGCGCAGCATGTGCTCCAGGGGCGCCAGCATCTTGTCCAGCACCGAGCGGTCGATTTCCACCTGGCCGCCCCGGATGTCGAGGTTGGCCCGCTTGCCCAGTTCCTTGGCGGTCTGGCGGGCGATGCGGTAAAGCCGCTCGGCCTGGCTGGCGAAGGGGAGCATGCGCACGCCCATGAGGTCCTGCTGCAGGCCGCGGTTGAGGCGGGCCTGGGCGAGGATGGCGGCGTTGGCGTCGTCGAGGTTCTTGAGCAGGTTCTGCTGGACCGTGGCCACGTCATTGACCGACTCGGCCATGAAACGGGTGAGTTCCTGGAAGCGGGTGAAGCGGTCTAGCTCCAGGGGATCGAATTCCGCCTGGCCGTCGTGGGCCTGGGCGACGCGGGCCTGGATCTGGGTTTCCGCCTGGATTTCGATGTCCCGCAACTGGCGGCGCAGGCGGATGACGTTTTCCGTCAGGTCGAGGAGCGAGCCCTTCAGGCTGCGCATTTCGCCTTCGATGCGGGCGCGGGCGATGGATAGCTCGCCGGCTTCGTTCACCAGCCGGTCGATGAGGTCGGCGCGAACCCGCACGGTGGCCCGCCGGTCCGCCGTTTCTTGCTCGGGTTGGGGGGGGGCGGGGGCGGCGGCCGGTGCCGCCGGGGCTGCTTCGGCAGGGGCGGCGGCGGTGGGCAGGGGCACGATCTCGGCGCTGGGGGCCGCCGGTGCCGCGGCGGCAGGCGCCGGCGGCGGCAGTTCGGGGGATTCCCCGGCGAGAAGCCGTTCCACGATCTGGGCCAGGGTGTCGCAACCGGCCTCGATTTCCTCGACATGGGGAAGGCCGGTGCTGCCGGTCCGCAGGAAGTCCTCGACCCGGGCCTCCAGGTGGTGGGTCAATTCGCCCAGGTTCATGGCGCCAGCCATGCGGGCGCTGCCCTTGAAGGTGTGCAGGAGCCGGGCCAGGGAGCGCTGGGGCGCCTGGTCGTCCGGCTGGCTGCGCCACAGGCGCAGTTGCTCGTCGAAACCGCGCAGCAGCTCGGCGGCTTCCTCAAGGAAGATGGGCAGAAGCTGTTCGTCCAGTTCGTCCTTGAGGTGCTGGATCGGTTCAGCCGGGGCGGCCGGTGCCGGCGTAGCCGCTTCCACTTCGGCGGCGGGCGCCGGGGCCGGCGCCGCCGCTTCCGGGACGACGGCCTCGGCGGCAGCGGGTTCTTCGGCCGGCAGGGGTTCCGGTTCCGGCGGCGGCGGCGGGAAAACCTCGTCGAGGGCGTCCACCAGGGTCGGCAGGGGCTCCGGCGCCCGTTGGCCGGCCAGGGCAGCGAACATGTCCTCCAGGCCGAGCAGGGTCTGGCGTACCGTTTCCAGGCCTTCCAGACTGTCCGGACGGCCGCTGGCATCGCGCCGCAGCAGGGCGTGTTCCAGGGCGACGGCCAGCTTGTTGATGGGCGCGAGACCGACGGTGGCTGCGATGCCTCCCAGCGTATGGGCGGCCCGCGTCATCTCGAACGTGGTGGGCGCCCCGGGGTTCCGTTCCAGGGCTTCGAAGCACGCAAACAGCGTGTTGAGGTGGCCTCGGGCTTCTTCGCGGAAGATGTCGAACAGGGTCGGGGCGGGGGCGGCTTCCGGGGCCGGCACCTCGGGCTCGCCGGGGGCGGCCGGGACGATTGCTTCGGGCTCCGGGGCCGGCGCTTCCTCCAGGAAGACGGGGAACGGTGCGGGCTGCGCTTCAACCGCCGGCTGGAATTCTTCCAGGGCTTCGAGGGAAATCTCCTCGACCACCGGCGCTTCCGGCTCGGGGGTGAGGGCTTCGGCTTCGGAGACCTCGATTTCCCCGGCCGGGGGGGCGAATACCGGGGCGGCGTCGATCGGTTCGGCCTGGGGTTCCGGGGCCTCGTGCTCGTCCAGACTGAATTCGAAGCCGAGATTGGTGATGGTGCCGAGTTCGGCGGCGATGTCGGTGAAGCTGGGTTCGCCATGGCCGGCGGTGTGGGCCGGGGCCGGAATTTCGAGGGCCACCACCTCGGCCGGAGCGGGCCGGGCGGCAGCCGCGGTGGGCAATTCGATGATCTGGGCGGTGGGCTGCGGGGGCGGGGCCTCAGCCAGGGCAGGGAGGTTCAGGGCGGGCGCCGGTTCGGTATTGCGCAGGCGCTCGGCCAGGGCCACCAGGGCGCTCGGGTCGGGAACGCGGCCGCTGCCGGTTTCCAGGTGGTGGACCCAGGCGGTGAACAGTTCCTGCTCCTGGCGGATCATTTCCAGGAGGTCCGGAGTCACTTCCAGTTCCTGGCGCAGCCAGTTGTTGTAGGTCTGCTCCAGGGCCCAGGCGGCCTCGCCCAGGTCCTTGAGACCGACCATGCGGCCGCTGCCCTTGAGGGTGTGGGTGGAGCGGCGGATGGTGGTGAGCGCCTCGATGTCGTGGGGTTCGCGGCCGAGGGCGGCATGGCTCTCGGCCATGGTGGCGAGGACTTCCTTGGCTTCCTCGAGGAAGATGGAGAGCAGTTCGGCGTCGATTTCCTCGTGGCTGGACTGGGCGAGCTGCAGGGTCTCCTCGGAAGGCTCCGGGGTCTCCATGCCCACCGGCATGAGCAGGGTGATGGCAGCGTCGAATTCGGGGGCCTCGGTCTCGCCGCTCTCCAGTGCCGTCAGGGCGGCCTTGGCGGTTTCGCCCAGGGCGTGGTCGGCCACCAGGTCGGCATCCTTCTGCAGGGACTGCAGGTTCTGCTTGAGTTCGTCCTTGAGGCGGCTGTCGGCCGGCTTTTCCTTGAGGGCTTCCAGCAGCGCCTGGGTTTCCTTCTTCTGCTGCTCGAGCATCGCCTCCACCGTCGGCGGGGCAAGGAGGTCGTGCTCTTCTTCCTCTTCCTCCGCGGCAGCCGGCGATTTCTCGCCCTTTAGATTGCGCACGAAGGCGTCGTAGTCGGCGCTGCCGTGCTGGAGCGAGTCTACGAAGAAGCCCAGCATGGACAACTCGTGGGCGACGTTCTCGAAGTCCGCCTGGTTGACGGCATAGCCCGGTTGGGCGAAGGCCTGGATCTGCTCCTCGCACCGGTGCAGGGCGGCCAGGGCGGCGTCGTGGCCGAGGATGGTGAGGGCGCCGGCGATCTGCTTGAGGGGGACCTGCAGTTGGGCGAGGTCTTCGTTCTTCTCCGGGGCGCGGAAGAAGGCGTCGAGGGCCTGCTCCACCTGGGCGAGGTTGTTCTGGATCTCCCGGGCCACCTGGCCGATGAGGAGCTTCTCCTGGGCGCGCCGGGTCATTTCGTCAAGGAGCGGTACCTCGTCGCCCGATTCCGCCGGGCGGCCGGAGATGCAGCCGTGGATGCGGGCGACCATGAGATCCACCTGCTGGGCGAAATCGGTGCCCAGCCGGCGGAAGTTTTCCTGGGCGTTCTGCAGGAGCAGGACGGCGGTAGCCACTTCCATGGCCACGGCCTCGGACTGGCGGGAGGGTTGTTCCACCAGCCAGTTGGCGATGGCGGCGAGGCCCTGGCCGAGCCGCTTGAGGTCGGTATGGCCGATGTCGGCGGTGATGGTGGCGCAGTGGCGGGCATGTTCGGCAAAGCCGTTGAGCATGCTGGTGCTGCCGGAACAGAACTTGTTCCAGTGCTCCTCGGCCCCGACGATGGCGTCGCGCAGTTTGCGCAGCAGGGTCTCGCGGGGGGCGGGGGTGGCGGCGTCGGCCGCCGGTGGCGGAATCAACTGGCCGAGGCTGAAGGTGTCGCGCACCGACTCCGCCGCCTCGCCGGCGCCGGCGTGGGATTGGGCAACGAAGTAGAGGGCGTCGCGCATGAGCCGCTCGGCGACGTTGCGCGAGCCTTCGAGCAGGCGGCGGATCTGCAGGTCGATACGGGCGCACAACTGGCGTGCTTCGAGGTCATCGGCGACGTTGCGGTCGCCCAGGGCGTCGAGAAAGCCCTGGGAAATCCACCAGAAGCTGCGGGCTGCGGGCGAGTCCTGGGTAGCCTCGATGGTGCGCAGGGCCTGCCGCATCTGCAGGAGTCCCTGCTCCGCTTCGGCAGGCTTGCGCAGCCAGGCGAGCAGTCCCTTCTGGAAACGGGCGCGTTCGGAGCGCAACAGCTTGCCCAGTTCGTCGTCGGTGAGGGCGACCGCCGACGCCGCCCGCTTGGGCGGCCGCAGGGAAAGGTCGGGGTAGAAGAGGTCGGTGGCCCGCACCTGCTTGACGCCGCGGGCGGCCGCCAGGGCACGGTAAACCGCCAGCAGGCGCAGCGGCTGGTTGGGTTCGCCCGCCATGAGGTCGTCCAGGTACTGGCGGATGGCGGCGATGGCACCGGCCACGGCGGCCAGTCTTTCCTCGGTCTCCACCACGCCGCCTTCCTCGACGCTCTGCAACAGGGCCTCCAGGGATTCGGTCACCTGGGTGACGCCGTCGAGGCCGACGATGGCCAGCGCCCCGTGAACCTGGTGGACGTGGGTCCGGCAGTATTTCAGCTGGGTGGTGTCGTTCCCGCTGACATACTGGCGGAGGGCTTCGTCCGCCCGTTCCAGGGACAGGTCGATCTCACCCTTGACCCAGGTCAGGGGGCCCAAATCGAATTCGGTCGCAGCGTTCATGGGGCTCCGTGTCTAGGCTCAATCCACCTTGAAGCCGGCTACCGAGCCCTTAAGTTCGTGGGCCAGGCTGGTCAGTTCGTCCACGGCTTCGGCGGTACGTTGGGTGCCGACGGTGGTTTGCTCGGTAATGCGCAGAATCTCCTGCATCATCTTGGCGACGTTGGTGGCGGAGTCGGCCTGCTGCTGCGTCGAACTGGAAATCTCCTCGATCAGGCCGGCGAGGTTGCGGGACACGTCGCCGATCTCGGACAGGGCCTGGCCCGCCGCGTCGGAAAGCTTGGCCCCTTCGACCACGCCCTGGGTGGATTTTTCCATGGCGGAGACGGCGTCCTGGGTGTCGGTCTGAATGGTCTTGACGATGGCCGCGATCTGCTTGGTGGCTTCCGCCGAGCGTTCGGCCAGACGCTGCACTTCCTCGGCAACCACCGTGAAGCCGCGGCCCGCGTCGCCGGCGGAGGCGGCCTGGATGGCGGCGTTCAAGGCCAGCACGTTGGTCTGTTCGGTAATGTCCGAGATCAGCTCCACGATTTCACCGATCTCCTGGGAGGATTCGCCGAGGCGCTTGATCCGCTTGGAGGTTTCCTGGATCTGCTCGCGGATTTCGTTCATGCCCTTGATGGAGTCCTGCACGGCGACGGTACCCTTCTCGGCGGCGGCAAGCGATTGCCGGGCCACCTGGGCGGACTGGCTGGCGTTGCCCGACACCTCGTTCATGGAGCGGGCCATGGTCAGGGCGGATTCGCCGGCCGCCTCGATTTCGTGGGATTGCCGTTCGGCGGCGGAAAGCAGCTCGTTGGAGGTGTGGCGGGCGATTTCCGTGGCGTTGGTCACCCGGGTGGCGGCGTCGTTGATACGGCCAACCAGCACGCGGAGTTCCTCGATGGTGTAGTTGATGGAGTCGGCGATGGCGCCGGTGATGTTTTCGCTCACGGTGGCGGTGACGGTCAGGTCGCCGTCGGCCAGGTCGCCCAGTTCGTTCATCAGGCGCAGAATGGCGTCCTGGTTCTCGCGGTTCATCAGTTCCGATTCCTGGCGCTGGGCTTCCGCCTGTTCGGCGCGGCGCTCGGTGTCTGCCAGGTAGACCTTGGCGAGAATCGCCAGAACCGCTACCGCGGCTATGATCAGGATGATCAGGAGGACGATGTAGAGGCCGCGCTCGGAGAGGGATTTCTGGTAACCCTCGGCGAGGCTGTCGGTGGCTTTCAGGAGGTCGTCGCTCTCGCGGAAGATGCGGGCGCCGGCCTGCTTGGAAAGCACCAGGGGCTGCATGTTGCCGAGGATGCTGCCGACGGCGGCCTGGTAGTCCTTGAAGGCGGCTTCCAGCTCGCCCAGCTTTTCCCGGGTTTCCGGATCGTTGTTGCCGGAAAGGCGCAGGGACTCGCTGCCTTTCATGAGGCCGCCCAGGATGTCGCGGAAGGCGTTGGTGTCCTTGCCCAGCAGGAAGGCAACTTCCGGGTTGATGACGTCGCCGACGAGCATGGCAGAGGCGTTCTTGGCGATGCGCTGCGTCAGCATCACCAGCTGGTTGGCGGCGGCAATCTCGCGGGCGCCGCTGCCGGCCTGCAGCTTGAGGGCGGCGACCTGCTCGGTGAGGTCGAGCATGAGCGGGTTCTTGGCGTCGATGGTGGCCACGTTCTTGCCCAGGGCAACCAGGTTGGCTTCCTGGCCGACGACCGCCGCGGCGTTCTTTTCAGTTTCCGTCCAGATCCTGGTCAGCTCTTCGATCTGGGGGCGTACCTCGTCCGGGGAGGCGGGGACGGAGGTGCCCGCCACTTCGCCGCCGTTGGTGACGCGGTCGAGGAGCTGGGAGAAGGTTTCCTTCGATTCCTTGAGCTGGGCGAAGGCGGCCGGGTTACCCTGGAGGGCCAGGGAGGAGGCCTTTGCCAGCCGCTGCGAGAGCATGCGCATTTCGCCGGCCGCCGCCACGTAGGCCGTGCCGTGGGTGGCTTCGCGGTTGTCGTGGAGGACCAGGATGGCGATGGCCAGCAGGATGGCGACGAAGGCGCCGCCGAGGATCTTCAGCTGCTGGACGATCGGCTTGTCCGCCAGGAAGGCCGGCACTGCCAGCTTCTTGCCGACGCCCTGGGGCGGGAGGTTCAAGGTCATGTCGTCCGAAACCGTCATCGGGTCGGACGCCCTGCCGTTTTTGCCCAGCCCGATTTTCGGCAATTTCAAACTGAAAGCCATGCTTCTCCTCCCTAAAGAATACGGTTTGGCGTCGGATCAGACGCCGACATTCATGAAGTTGTCGTCGGCCAGAAGTTCGCGGACGGATAGCTTCCGCCACAACTTGCCGTGGGTGTCCCGATAGTTTTTCACCATCCAGGCCGGTGCGCCCGCTTCCGGCTCTTCGGGGACGAAATCGTCGATGTTCTTGAGCCCCAGCATGCGGGCGACCAGCAGGGCGGCGTTGGAGCCGTGCTTGACACCCACCAGCAGGAGGCGGCTGTTGGCGTTCTGCGGTGTCGGGTCGCCGCCGCGGAAGAGCGAGAAATCGGTGACCGCGTAGAGGTTGCCGCGGATATTGGCGATACCCGAGAAGGAGCCGCGCGTCAGGGGGACGTGGGTCAGCTTGGGCATCTGGACGATTTCGCCGGAGTCGGCGAGATCCAGCAGCCAGTCCTCGTCGCCGACCCGGATGCCCAGGAGCGAAGCGCCGCCCTGGCCTCGGGCCGCGCTGGTGAGGCGGCCGGCCAGGTATTCCTGGAATTCGCGCAGGCTGGTTTTCTTGGCCATTGTCGGGTCGGCTAGGGCAGGGCGGCGATCTTCTGCAGCAGTTCCTCGGGATTGAGCGGCTTGACCAGGTAGTCCAGCGCGCCCTGGCGCAGGCCCCAGATCTTGTCCGTTTCCTGGCCCTTGGAGGTGCAGACGATGACGGGGATGCTCTTGGTCTCGTCATCGCGGGTGAGGGTGCGGGTGGCCTGGTAGCCGTTGAGGCCGGGCATCACCACGTCCATCAGGACGAGGTCGGGCTTTTCCGCCTTGGCCTTGGCAATACCTTCTTCGCCGTTTTCGGCGGTGATGACCTGGTAACCGTTCTTGGTCAGCAGGTCCACAACATAGAAGCGCTCGGTGGGCGAGTCGTCTACAACCAGGATTTTCTTGACGGGCATTGTTGCGTGCTCCAGAACTACGAAGACAACCTCACTGCGGGGCAGAAGAGGCAAAGGTGGCGACAGTCTGCAGCAGACTGTCCTTGGTAAAGGGTTTGGTGAGGTACTGGTCGGACCCGACCATCCGGCCACGGGCCCGGTCGAAGAGACCGTCCTTGGAGGACAGCATGATCACCGGGGTGGCGCGAAAGCGGTTGTTCTTCTTGATGAGGGCACAGGTCTGGTAGCCGTCCAGGCGGGGCATCATGATGTCGCAGAAAATGACATCCGGCTGGTGATCGGCGATCTTGGCCAGGGCGTCGAAGCCGTCCTCGGCCAGGACAACCTGGCAGCCGGCCTGGACCAGGAATATTTCTGCGCTGCGCCGGATGGTGTTGCTGTCATCGATGACCATCACCTTCACGCCGCGCAAATTCGCTACATCAGCCAATTTCACTCCCCCATGGACAGCCATCTGGTTTTTTGCGCCGTCATACTATACCCAAATCATGCTACATGGCGACCATCTCGAAATCGCTCTTCCTGGCGCCGCATTCCGGGCAGACCCAGTTCATGGGGATGTCCTCCCAGCGGGTGCCCGGCGGAATGCCCTCGGCCGGCAATCCGGCGGCTTCGTCGTAGATGAAGCCGCAGATGAGGCACATCCAGGTGCGGTACGCTTGTCCCTCGGTCATGGTCATTACGCCATTTCGGATAAAATCGTGGGAATCTTAAATAAATGTTGTCGTCCGCGCCATGCGGCCGGCCGGCCATGACCCAGTCTCCTCCCTGCGTTCTCACCTTCGCCGCCAGCGATCCTTCCTCCGGCGCCGGCCTGCAGGCCGATCTCCTGACCCTTGCCAGCCTCGGTTGCCATCCGCTGACCGTGGTCACAGCCCTGACCGTGCAGGATACGGTTGGTGTCGAAAGCGTCCATCCGGTGGATCCCGAATTGCTCGAGCGCCAGGCCCGCCAGTTGCTGGAGGACATGCCGGTGGCCGCCTTCAAGGTGGGGGTGCTGGGCAGCGTCGGCAACATCGTGGCGGTGGCCGAGATCGTCTCGGACTACCCGGACATTCCCCTGGTCCTCGACCCGGTGCTGGCTTCCGGGCGGGGAGACGAGTTCGCCGGCGAGGACATGGTGGCGGCCCTGCGCGAATTGCTGCTGCCGCAGACCACCATCGTCACTCCCAATGCGCCGGAAGCCCGCCGCTTGGCCGAAAGCGACGAGGATGACGGCGAGCCCGCCGCCGCCGAATGCGCCCGCCGGCTGATCGAATGCGGCGCCCAGTACGTGCTCGTCACCGGCACCCACGAGAACACGCCCCAGGTCATCAACAGCCTGTTTTCCGAAAGCGGCCTGGTCCGGCATGATCGCTGGGAGCGCCTGCCGGGGAGCTACCACGGTTCCGGCTGCACCCTGGCCTCGGCCATCGCCGCCTGCCTGGCGCGGGGAGCGTCCATCGAGGAAGCGGTGCGGGATGCCCAGGACTACACCTGGCAGACCCTCGCCCACGGCTTCCGGCCGGGCATGGGCCAGTTCATCCCCGACCGCCTCTTCTGGGCACCGGCGGAGGATGGCGAAGCCGACGAGGCGGCACCCGATGCCTGAGGCATTGCCGCCCCTGGCCGGGCTCTACGGCATCACCCCGGAAACGCCTGACGGAGGCGGCCTGCTACGCCTGGCGGAGGCCGCCCTCGCCGGCGGCTGCCGCTGGTTGCAGTACCGGGACAAGACCTCGCCGGCGGCGGAGCGCCGGGCCCGGGCGCAGGCCCTCCTCGCCGCCTGCCGCCGCCGTGGCGCCGCCCTGGTGATCAACGACGACCTGGCCCTCGCCGTGGCCGTGGGGGCGGACGGCGTCCATCTCGGGCGGGACGACGGCGACATCGCCGCCGCCCGGCAGGCCCTGGGGCCGGCCCGCATCATCGGCGCCTCCTGCTACGCCGACGCCGCCGCGGCGGGCCGGGCGGTGGCGGAGGGCGCCGACTACGTTGCCTTCGGCACCGTCTTCCCTTCCCCCACCAAGCCGGAGGCGGTGCGGGCGCCGCTGGAACTCATCGCCCGCTGCCGGGCCGAACTGGGGGTGCCCGTCTGCGCCATCGGCGGCATCACCCTGGACAACGCGCCGGCCGTCATCACCGTCGGCGCAAGCCTGCTGGCCGTCATCACCGATCTTTTCGCCGCCCCGGACGTCGCCGCCCGGGCCGCTGCCTATCAACGACTGTTTGAGGAATCCCGTCCATGACTTCCCGCAACCAGCAACTCTTCGACCGCGCCCAGCGCCACATCCCCGGCGGTGTCAATTCGCCGGTCCGCGCCTTCCGCTCGGTGGGAGGCACCCCGCTCTTCTTCACCAAGGCACAGGGCGCCAGAGTGCAGGATGCCGACGGCAAGTGGTACACCGACTACGTCGGCTCCTGGGGGCCGATGATCCTTGGCCACGGCCATCCGGAGGTGCTCAAGGCGGTCACCGAGGCCGCCGCCGACGGCCTCTCCTTCGGCGCCCCCACCGAGCGCGAGGTGGAGATGGCCGATCTCCTTTGCGACCTAGTGCCCTCCATGGACATGGTGCGCCTCGTCTCCTCCGGCACCGAGGCGACCATGAGCGCCATCCGGCTGGCCCGCGGCTACACCGGCCGCGACGTGCTCATCAAGTTCGAGGGCTGCTACCACGGTCATTCCGACAGCCTGCTGGTGAAGGCGGGCTCCGGTGCCCTCACCTTCGGCAACCCCTCCTCCGGCGGCGTGCCGGCGGACCTTGCCCAGCACACCCTGGTGCTCGCCTACAACGACCCGCAGCAACTGGCCGATGCCTTCGCCCGGCATCCGGACCGCATCGCCGCCGTCATCGTCGAGCC
>JRYJ01000022.1_pt1 | contig 55468 bp, 48 predicted proteins | sample 235371 | NCBI WGS metagenome assembly JRYJ01 (sample SAMN03074219, study PRJNA261477) | activated sludge metagenome | biome: Wastewater Treatment Plant; feature: Wastewater; material: Activated sludge; isolation source: activated biomass of a wastewater treatment plant treating hydrocarbon... ... | reverse complement strand
TGCCGGCCATCGACAGCATCGACACCGCCGCTACCGCGACACCATACAATCCGCCGGCGGTCACTCCGCCGCAAATCCAGAAGCTGATCAAAATTGCCGCGGCGATGACTACGACAGGGGCCGCCGTCGACTGCATCCCGACCGCAAGCCCGGCGATGATGTTCGTGGCATGCCCCGTTTCACTGGCCTTGGCGATGTCCTTCACCGGCGCATAGCTCTTCGATGTGTAATAGTCTGTAATGAACACGAGCGCCAACGTGACGACCAGCCCCAGCAGCGCGGCAATATAGTAACTGACGCCGCTGACACCCCCGACCCCTTCCATGACCATGGTCGTGATGGGAAAAAACGCAACCGCGGCAATTCCGCCGGCCACGAAGAGCCCCTTGTACAGGGCAGGCATGATTTCACCGCCCGGGCTCACCTTCACGAACAGGATGCCGACGATCGTGGCGAAAATGGTGACCGCTCCCAAGGCCAACGGGTAGAGAATCGGAGCACTTTGCCCCTTGAACATCGTAAAAGCCAGCACCATCGCCGCAACCGTCGTAACTGCATAGGTTTCGAACAGGTCTGCCGCCATGCCGGCGCAATCGCCGACATTGTCGCCGACATTGTCCGCGATGACGGCCGGGTTTCGAGGATCGTCTTCGGGAATACCGGCTTCCACCTTGCCGACCAGATCTGCTCCGACGTCGGCCGCTTTGGTATAAATGCCGCCGCCGACACGGGCGAACACCGAAATCAGACTGCCGCCGAATCCCAAGCTCAGCAAGGCATGAATGGCTTTTTCCTGCCCGGCCATTTGGCTCGCGAGGGCGTAAAACCCGGTAATGGCGAGCAGGCCCAACCCGATCAGCAACAACCCGGTGACCGCCCCTCCCCGGAACGCTACCGTCAATGCGGCATTCATACCTTCGTGGGCCGCCTGAGCCGTCCGGACGTTCGCCCGCACGGCGATGATCATCCCGACATAACCCGCTATGGCCGAAGCCCCGGCTCCCACCAGAAACCCGACGGCGGTCAGGAGACCGAACTTATCGGACACAGCCCCGGCTCCCCACAGCACCACAAAGAGGACCGCCGCCACCATGCCGACGGTCTTGTACTGACGATTCATATAGGCGCCGGCCCCTTCTTGAATCGCCTTCGCAATCTCCTGCATCTTGGCGTTTCCGGCGTTGAGCTTGAACACCCACATGGCCAGGTAGAGGCCGTATCCGATGCCGGCCGCCGCGGCGATCAATGCAAACGTGATAATCGCTGAATCACTCACAGTGCTCTCCTTCTGTTGTCATGAGGATCAAGCTCCGTTCCGGCTCGACCTTCGCGAAATGTGCTGGTCTCGCTCCCCTGTATCCGCAAGCGGGGGATGTATGTCACACGGCTCCCCGTGGCCTCAACCCATCGAAAGTACATGCGCCGGGAAGGTGGAAACCGCGGGCTGGTGCGCTGTTCGGAGTCAAACGCTAACTATCTGAAAAGTCGGGCTATTCTATACAGGTACCTTACGCGGGATCAAGCGCAAATTCAGCGGTCGGGTACCTGTGTGATCTGCGTACATCACCTCACATGGATACGAGCGTACGCACCGGCTGGTCACGCTCCTCGCGCCGGATGCCGTCCTTGCGTCGTGCGTCGGCCCCGTTTGCGGCGCAGGAGCGACTTTGTTATAGTCCCGCCGGTTGAGGGAGGACACGATGGGACTGGAACCGGAATACATCCTGGTAGATCAGCAAACCTTCAGCAAAGCGAAGCTATGCCTGGATAACCATGTGTACAAAAACTGTCAGATCGACGATTGTGAGATTTACTATAGCGGCGGGCAATACGAACTGATCGATACCCACATTACCAATTCACGCCTTATCCTGAACCACCCAGCCAAGGGCATCTACAGCGCAATTCAAATCTTCAAGATGAAATCGCCGGGGTCGCGAATCGTCGCGGACTAGCTCCGCGTCGCTCGTCGGCCGTGAAGCATCTCCCGCCAGCAACGTGTCGTGAATCGCCGTTCACGAACGACGAATCACATCACCTGTTGACTGGGATATTTTCGCTGTATTTGACGATTGGAATGGGCTGAAACACCGGATCCTGCGCCCCCTTCGAGGATTCCGCTTCGATACGTTGCAGGAATGCAGCGGGACCCGTCACAGGCGCATAGTTCAGNNTATCTTTGGGGGTGGGAAAGGTAAAAGTTTCGATGCGCTTTTCTTCGGGCTTGAGCACGGTGTCTTCCAGCACTTTGGTGGCCTCGAAATCAAAGACGGTCTTCTGCCCCTTGGCATCGGCGTAGGTCCGCCCATAGACCCGCTTGTCGTTGAAGACGGTTTTCAGGTTCTTGCCTTTGATCTCCAGGTCAAGCACGACGCTGGCCCATCCCGGATGGGTGGTGGGCAGGTTGTGCGGCACCAAACTTTGCACGGCGACGGTCACCACGGTCTTGTCTCCCTCGATCTTCGTCGTGACATCGAGTTTGGCCGCTTCCTGCCGTAGTTGTCCGATCCGCCCCGGGAAGGTGTGGTTGGCCACCTTCCGCTTCCGCTCCCCGTTGGCCGATTCCCCCACCTGCTCAGGCATATGACAGGTTTGGCATTCCTTCCCCGACTTGACCGCCTTGCTTTGATCCCAATTGCCCAACAGATCGTTGCTCTTGCCCAATTCTCCGGCCGTGGGCACGACCTGGTGGCAGTTCAGACAGAGATCCGACTTCTGGAAGAGCCCCAGTTCCATCGACTGATGGGCCAGATTCTGAGCGAAGTCCTTGTAGGGTCCATACATGGTCTTGCTGCCCACGTCGTACTTCGGCTCCGGTGGTTGCTTGCTGCGATCGACCTGTTTGATGAGATGGCACTGCGCACAGGCCACGCCGTCCAGCGACGGTTCACCCGACTGCGCCTGCGTGACGAACATCTGGGCTTGCTCGTTGAACTCGCGCACGTGCGGGGCATGACACCGAAAGCACATGGCTTTGTCCTTCCCCACCGGCGAGTTCAAGTAGGCGTCCAAGGCGGCCCGGAACGTGGGAGTATGGATCGATCGCGAGAGCGGCGAAGTTTCCCATTCTTCGAACACACGCTCGTGGCAGCGTTTGCATTTACTGGAATTGGGAAAGGCTTTGTCGATCAGCGCCGGTGTCTTGCCGTCCTGGGCCTGCGCGAGCCCCCATTGGACCCCATAGGCCAACGCCGCGACTCCGGCGAGCAGAGCCACCGCCACCATCCACGTCAGTCGTCTCCGCTGGGTCATCACCGCTGGCACCGCCTCCCTGATTGGATTCGCGCACTGCTGTGACCGTGAACCGACGAGCACTTAGAGCGACTTGGCCCGATAGGTCAGGACACGCGGATGAGTATATTCCTCGATAATTTTCTTGGCCGCCCCGCGCTCCTGATCGTTCGCCAGCGTAGACAGATAGCGGTCCTTGAGCGCGGATTCCGGCTCAGGTATCAACGCATAACTCAAGACCGCTTCGACCGTCGCCGGCACCGCACCCGGTGTGAGGGCCTGCGAGAACGGCACCCGGCGCGTGGTTCCACCCTTGATGAACGGGTCGGGGATCGGCCCCCGCAGGATCTTGTCATAGGGCAGTCCGAAGCGCTTCACGTCCTCGCCAATCACATGTCCCTTCGCATCTTTGATCGTGATCGACAGGAAGAACTGTTTGAGCACCGGATCGCCGTCCGGAAAACTGTGCGGTAGGCTCCCGATCTTGACCAGGACCGTGCCCTCCACCTGTGAGGCGGTTTTCGTCGCCTCGATGTCGATCCGCGGCATCCATTCCGCCTGAAGGTTGCGGTTCTTCAACAACGTCCCGGGAATCACCACACCGCGGAACCAATGACGGCCGATGGCCCGCGTCATCGCTCCGCGCTTCGACGTGGAACTCCCCGTGGAGGGCTCCATGTGACAGTCCTGGCAGATGGTTCCCTGCAATATCTCACCCGGCAGTTCCTTCTGCGTGACGTCTTTGACCTTGTCGAAATGGCACGAGGCACAGAAGTTGGCCCCTCGGAACAATTCCGATTGGGTGGCCGGGTGCACCAGATTTTCCTCCGGATCCGCGTAGGGTCCGTACAACATGTTGCCGGGATGGACCTTGAAAGTCGGCGGCGGCTGGGGCGTGTTTTCGACGGCGTTGATGAGATGGCAGGAGGCGCATCCGATCCCTTCCACCTGCGGTTTACCCGAGAGCACTTGCGCAGCAATTTTTTCCGCATGCTGCGGAAACACGGTCACGGCCGGAGCATGACAAGACAGGCACCGCTGGCGCTCTTCCACGCCCGGGTTGGTCTGCATCCAGAGCCCGAGCACCGTCCGGAAGACCGGCGACTCGAACGAGGTTCCGTGCAGCAGCGCCGCATCGACCCGACCGAACGTTTTGAGGTCGGGGGTCTGTTCTCGTACCCCTTTCCATTCCTCGTAGTGCCGATCATGGCACTGCTTGCAGTCTTCCGATCGGATGAAGATTTTCTCGATTTCCTCCATCCAATCGGCCGGCGCCTGCCCGTCCGGTTTCTGCGCGATCGCACGTTCGTGAAAGGTGATGTTCACTCCCACAAGGAGCGCGAGCATGACGCCCATAACCAGTCGCTGAAGGGATGCACTTGAACGCATGGCGTGGCGTGACACTCCTCTCAATCGCGCTTGCAGCCGACAAAATGGAAATTCACGCCCCAGCCCACTGGGTCGCCGGGATCGGCCGGCTCGTACGTGCCGACCGTAAAATTACATTCTTTCATGGCCGTCTTGATCGCCTTGCCGAAGTCGATGAGATTGCGTACCTCTTTCTTGTCGATCTCCTTGATGACGGAACGCACCTTGATGCCGGCATAGTCGGCCCTGGAATTGCCGATGACCTCGAAGACCGCGACCCCTTCAGGCCGCTGCAGTTTCAGTTCCTTTTGAATCTCCTCGTCGACCTCTCCGACGGAGATCCCGAACTCCTCGCCCAAGCGCACCGCCTCGTCCACCGTCATGTCCCCGTTAGTTCCTTCGGCGCCGAATCCGGTCGGCGGTTCCGCCACGGCCGCGACCACACACCAGCACACAAAAAAAGCCCTTCCGAAAGAAAGGGCTTTTTGACGCGGCGGTCGCTGCTCGGGGGACGTGGCCTCCAATGTTGCTGCCTCGTTGAGACCGTCGCCGACGGGACTCGGCATCGCCGGCCTACCTGCATCCTACCAGGAACCGTTACGTTTTTGTGACCGGATCCAGCGCGAGCTGAAACCAAGGTGCGACGGCCTTCTGCCCGTTTCGCTCTTTGTTCTCACCGTTCCACACCGCGAACGAGACGGTCTGGATGCGGCCGGGAATCAACTTGGCCTCGTTTTCCTGTTCTTCGCTCGAGAGTGGTCTGCGCATGACGACGTGCCAGGTGCCGTCTTTCCACAGGGCTTTTCCCTGCACCCGCCCCTGCTTTTCTTTCGTCGTCAACGTGCTGAATCCGCCGCCGATCAAATCCTCCACCGAGGATGCACGGCGAGGAATGACTTCGAAGCGTCGCGGCTCACCGCTTCCCGGCTTGTCCTTTTCGGAGGTCCGGGCGGCCCGACGGTCGATGTCGCTTTGCCAATCCGCTTTCCAATGCCAAATGTTGATGTAGTGATCCAACTGACCCATGCAAAAGAATGCCGGCGCATCGCCCAACGGCAGGCCGATCGCGACTCCGTCGCGAAACGTCCCTGGCGTCAGCCGATCATTCTTGGTGTTGTCCTGCCACTCCAACAGAAACGCGATATCCGTTCCGTTGTGCACCGCCCGCACGGTCAACGCGCGCGCCGTCGGCTCTGGCCAGACGGGTCGCGTAATGATCTGTCCGCTCAGCGGCAGCGTCATCGGTGGAATCTTCTGCCAGGCAGGATCGTCCGGCGTGATCGGCACGTCGCCCGTAATCGCCTGGGCACGGATGATCATGCCTTCCGAACTGACGATGGGAATACCGAAGCCGCCCAAGATCAAGGCGACGACAAGCAGACCGGCGAGCAGAAACAGCGGCCGAACGCGCGATGTATGGACCGATGTCATTCGCCCCATGCCTCGGTCACAATTCACTCACCTTCGATTACGGCTTACCACCCAGCGCCCAGGCCTCCGGCGGACGCACGGGAATTACCACAACCTGACGCGGCGAATCTTATTTTCTCCGCGCTCGCAGATATACAAATGCCCATGCTGGTCGAGCGCCACCCCGACGGGGGAGTTGACCACCGCTTCCACCGCCAGCAACCCGTCGCCGTGCTTGAGGGCGCCGGCGGCATCTTTGGCCACGAATCGAGCCGCCCCGCAACCGCCCATGTTCTTGTCTTCATAGCCGCTATCGCCGTTACCGGCGACCGTGGTGATGAGCCCGGTCGAGGCGTCGACCTTACGGACACGATGATTGCCTGTATCGGAAATATAGGCATGGTTCGACGGATCGAACACGATGGCTTCCGGTGCGTGCAACATGGACTTCGTGGCCGCCTTCCCGTCACCGTCGAATCCATACCGGCAGACGCCCGCAAACGTGGAGATCATCCCGGTGTTCCGGTCGATCTTCCGGACGCGATTGCTCCCCTTGTCGACCACATACACGTCGCCGGCCCGATCGACAGCGATGCCGACAAGATCATACAGACGCGCCTCGGTGGCCGGACGTCCGTCATCCAAATACAGCGAAAGATCCAACCCGTCCGAGCACACCGGCATGAGCCATCCGTTGTCGTCGCTGAAATCGATGCCGATCGCGTCTCCCGACAACACCACCAGGTTGCGCGCCACCAGGGGTTGCTCGCGGGCGTCATCTTCCGCGGTCCAGGTACCGGCAATCGTCTCCACTCGGCCGGTCCTGGGATCAAAGCGCCGAATTCGATGCGCCTGAGTGTCGGCAATGTACAGCACGTCGGCGGCATCGAAGGCAATGGCCGCAGGCCAGGTCAGATTCACTTCCAACGCCGGCCCGTCTCCGTTGTACCCATGCTCGCCGGTGCCGACGACCGTCGTGATGATGCCGGTTTCATGATCGACCTTCCGGATCCGGTTGCTGCCGGAATCACAGATGTAGAGGTCGTTGTTGGAATCGAAGGCGACATCGAGCGGAAGATAGAGGCCGGCTTCTCCGCAGGGTCCCTCGTCTCCGCTGTAGCAGGTCTCACCGATACCGGCGAAATTGTGGACCGTTCCTTCCTGCAGATTGATCCGCCTGACACGGTCGGATCCCGACTCAGCGAAATAGAGCCAGCGTTCCTCGCGGTCCAATGCGACATGGTGCGGCAGGGGAATACCGGCCTTCACCGCGCGCTTGCCGTCCCCCGTGCTTCGGGCCTTCCCGTTGCCCGCAAAGGTTTCGATATACCCGACCGCTAGTTGAACGTCTGTTTCCATCGTGTGACCGATCCGATCTCAGTGAGGTGCGTGGGCCGACGCCGATCAGGCGTGCGTCGCCGGTGGCGCCGCAACGACCGGCTGCTGCTCGACGGACGGCGTCTGCATGGGCGCCGCCGAGGGAGCTGAGATCGCCTGGGCCTGAGCGGGCGCCGCTTGCTGCGCCTGGGCCTCGGCCTCGATCGCATCCGCCTCATGGACAGACTTCTTGAAGCCCTTGATCGCCTTCCCGAGCCCCTCACCCAACTGCGGCAGCTTGCCGGCGCCGAAAATGATCAACACGATGAACAGGATCAGGATCAATTCGGTGAAACCTAGACTCCCAAACATGGTGTGTCTCCTTTGGTCACAAGTTCAGGTTGTGGCTCCTTCTTTGGCTTTCTTCGCGAACCGTTCCTTCAACCGCTGCCGGGCCTGCTCGGCCTGCTCGAACATCTTGCACTTGTCGTAGACGCTGATCAAATTGTAATAGGCGAGCGGTTCGTCCGGGTTGTGCTCGACGGCGCTTTCCATCACCTTGATCGCCAGGTCCGTCTTCTTGTGATTGAGGGCGATTTCCATCAGTTTGAAGCTTGCTTCCAGGTGTTTCGGATCCAGTTCCAGCACACGGAGATAGCACTGGATGGCCATATCCATCGTGTTGTAATCGGAGACCTGGGGATTGTCCAACTCGACATAGACACCCGCCAGATTGTACCAGGCAATCGGGTCATCCGGCGTGATCTCGACCAGCCGTTCATAATAGTGCTTGGCATCCATGAACTTCTTCTTGTCCGCCTGAACCCGGCCGAGGTTGAACAGTGCCAGGACGTCGTAGGCATGGACTTCCAGCGCGTGTTTGAACTCGGCCTCGGCTTCCTCCATCATGCCTTTGGTCGCATAGATGGTCCCGAGATTGGAGTAATACATCGCCAGCGAGCGATTCATTTCGGACCGCAGGCCTTCGGCCATCTCGATCGACTTTTTCACTTCGGTCAGGGCATCATCCAACCGTCCCTTGCTGAAATACAACTCTCCCAACCGGCATCGCGCCTGAAAATCGTCGGGCTCGGTGGCCAACAACTTCTCGATCTCGGCGATTTCCTCGTCGGGACTCAAGGGTTGGTCGCCGGGATCCACCGCAGCGCTACTTTGTTCCGTTCCGACCGTCTGTTTCTGTTCTTCCATACGTGACCTATCCTGTCGCAAAAGGGCCCATTAGATTTGGCCTCCGGCGAGCGATTCCTGCGCTCCGACCAGCGGCTGATTGGACACCGACGCCTGTTCCGTGACGGCTCCCTTGGGCCGGTCCAGGGTGAGCAACATGACACCCAGAATGACCATCAGAGTCAGGCTGGACACAAGCAAGGCGTACCCCGCAATGAACATGAGCGCCAAGCCGTAGCCCGCTACCCGCCCCATCGTCACGAGCCGAATCACGGTATAGGACCAACACAACAACCCGGCCACATAGAACGCGAAGGGGAGATAAAACGTGTACCCCATGCCCATCTGGAAGATCCAACTGATCCCCTCACCGGCTTTGCGCATGGACGATGCGAGGGCGGGATTGTACAGGCTGAGGAAATAGTCCATGAACAGCAGCCCGAGAAAGACCGTCGCGGCGACCGACCAAAACCACACGGCTCGTCGACGCTGCTGCCGATTCTTGGTCCGGAAGGAGACCCCCCGCCCGTATGCCCAAAACACGAGGATGCTGGCCAGGACCATCAACGCCTCTCCGATCCGGTTGACCTCATAGACCAACGGAGGGGCGGCCACCGCACTCAACCACCCATAGGTCGTCGACACGATTTGATAATACAGCCAGCCGGAAATCCCAAAGTAGTAGGTGACGGCCATCACCCGTTGCCACCAATCATGATGCAGAGACCAGTACTCGACGATGAGCGCCGTAAGGGCGACGACCGTCACGACGTTATAGATGATGGACCCCAGCATGCCCGGCGGGACGATCAGAAACCCCACGGTCAGAAGCAGCAGGAGGGCGACGCAGGGAATCGTCACGAGATTCAGTCCGGTCAACCCTCGGGTCCGGACGCGATTCAACAGGAGAACCAGGAGCGCCAAAAAGACGAAGATGGCCACGACGTTCAACAGGGCGAACCCGATCGACGACAGCAGGCGGAAGGTGGTACCCACCCATTCATGCTGCGCCGCGATTTTGCTGATGTGCATGCCGAGACGCGACACCAGCCGGTAGAGCACCAATTCGAAGAAGCCCACGAACAGCACCACCTTGATGGTGTATTCGAACAGCAGGCCTTGGTCCTCGACCTTGCCCGTCGCACGCTCGACTGTGGTCGCAATGGCGGACATGCCGTGCCTTCCGGAAAGAAAGGTGATTATAGCCCCGTCAAAAAATCATGGTCAACGACGGTCCGTCCGTCCCAACCCGCCGGCTTAGGATCCGGTCGGTTGCGGCACCTGCATGGCCTGTGATTTCGCCCGAGCGATGTACAACAACCCGTCGGCCATGGAGTAATTGAACGGCAATTCGCAGACCACCTCGCTGACTTTCTCGTACACGTGTTGATACAGCTGTTCGGCTTGAGCGGGCGTCATGCCTTCCTGCACTTCATAGAAGAACCCGAGACTCAGATCTTCGGAGGAAGGTCGCATGATCCGCCGGATCCCGTAGCTGCCGGGATCGTTCATGATGGGTGCCTCCTTCTCGAGATCGAATAGGCAGGGTTGGCAGGAGAAGCCGTAGGACTCGTGCAGTTTCCGGTTCTCGACGATGAAGTTCAGCGTCTCCAATGCTTCCTCTTCCTTCTCCGTCGGGAATCCCACGATGATGTAACAATGCACGGCAATCCCGAGGTCCACGCAGTCGTCCACGATCCTGCGGACCGATTCCTGCTTGATCCCCTTCTTCATGAAGTCCATGACCCGCTGATTGAACGACTCCAATCCGAACACGATCTTCAGACAGCCGGCCTCCCGCATCTGAGCCAGCAACTCCCGGCTCAAATTCTTTTCGAAACGGAGCTCGCAGGTCCACTTGACGTTGAGCTGGCGATCGATCATCTGCTGGCAGAGACGCTTGGTCGGAGACAGCGCGAAACATTCGTCGGTAAAGAAGAAGAACTGGGCCCCATATCGGGCCTTCAGCCATTCCAGGTCGTCCACCGTCTTTCCCGGATCCCGCTGCCGGAAGTTCTGGTGATCGAGCGTCAGCGCGCAGAACGCGCAATCCTTGTAATAACAGCCGCGCGAAAATTGCACGGGCAGCACCGGTTCCGGCGACAGGTACAAATCGAGCGGAAAGCCGTCGTAATTCGGCGCCGTGAGCTGATTGATGTTCTCCGAATAGAACGGTTGATTGACGGTAATCTTCCCGTTCTGGCGATAGATGAGATTCGGCACTTTGCTGAAGTCCCGTTTCCCTTCCATCTGGTTGACAAGCTCCAACAACGCCGTTTCTCCTTCGAATACGACAAAATCATCGGTGATGTCGAAGAGCCACGGGCAACGGCGCAGGTTGTCGACCAGCCGGGTGAAGATGCTCCCGCCTACGGTCACGTGCACGTCCGGCGCCTGCTCCTTGATCAACCGGCACAACGTCAGTCCCGGGATGATCTGTGAGGTCGCCGTGATGGAGACCCCGACCAAATCCGGCCGGTCCGTCAGGATCGATGGAAGCATCTGCTCGCGGAAGAGATTGATATAGGGATTCTGCGCCTCATCCCGAATCACCTTGATGAGGTCCTTGGAGGAGTAGATCGAATAGTCGCCGAATTGGTTGTCGACCACCGTCATACGGGTTGGAAAGTAGATGGAGGAAAACACCTCCAGCCACTTGTCGATCAGAAATAGACTGTTGCGATAGGCCTCCAAGTCGTAGAAACCTTCGCCGCGCAGCGTCTCCTTCGCCAGTTCGATCCGTTCGAACAGATAGGGGAAGCGGTCGAGCGACTCGACCACACGCGCCAGATGTTCTGCACTGCCGGCTCCGGCTTCCCCCGTACGAACCTGTTCCAATTCGCGCCGTTTGGCCACCAGCTGCTGATAGACTCCATGAGCGAACGACTGCGTCAGAATCTTATCCAGCAGCTCGATGCCGAGATCCTGCTGGGACACATTCGTTACTCCGGCTTGAGCCAGGAATCCCGTAAGGGAGGGGAGACTGAGATACGGTTGGGAAGGGTGCCACGTCGGGGGAAACAGCAGCGAGACTTTCATACGACGATCTTTATATTAAGCTGAAAAATCAGTAGATTGAGCCGCACCACTCCACTTCGGTTTATACACTCCGCTCTCGCTCAAATGCAACCCTCGGGGCCGCACTCCTGGGGTCATTTCGGCAATGCCAGCCGAGTTCCTTGTGACATCCGCACAATGCACGAAGGCCCCGAATCTCCCTGTCCTCACGGACAGCGACTCGGGGCCTTCTGCGTACGGTTCAGAACACGCCCCTGCTCGACGCCGAGCAGGAGGAGAGAGCTCTCTCAGCTCACTAGGATCACGGTAACTTCAGCGTGAACCAGGTGGAGAGGGCCTTCATGCCGTTCCGTTCGATGTTCGAACCATCCCACACCGCGAACGCGATAGGGACGGACATACCCGCCTTGAACTGAGTGTCGTTGGCGTCGCTGGTTTCCAGCGACCGCTTCACGACGACGCGCCACGTCGGACCCGTGTAACCACCGCCCTTGACGGACCCGGCCGGTTCCCACACACCGTTACCGATGACGTCTTGGTGGGCCTGCGTGGTCAACGTGCTGAACCCGTTGGCATTCAGATCCTCCACGGAGCTGACGCGCAGCGTCGGGTCAGACATGATGTTGCCGGACCAGATACCCGAATTGAATGGACCAAGGCTCCGGCCGATACGATCCGGATAAGTCACACCACCCGCCGGCTCTTCGAAATAGTAGTCCCAGAAGATGCCGGGGTATTGGTCATCGACGTCCCACAGACCGGCGCTATCCTTGCCGAGGTCCTTCTGCCACTCCGCGTTCCACCGCCAGATGTTGACGGTGCCGCCGGACTGCCCCATGCACTGGAAGGGCGGCGCGCCGGAGGTATTCACCGGGAACATGATGGCGACCTGGTCCCGGAAGTCCTGAGGCCCGATCGCGGTGTCGTTCTTGGTCTGGTCGTTCCATTCCAAGCGCAACCCAACCTCTTTCCCGTTGGTCATCGCCTTCACGAACACCGACTTCACCGAGATGTTCGGGTGCATCGGCGTGGTGATGGTCTGACCGCTCAACGGAATAATCACACCCGGCACTCCTTCCCAAATGGGGTTTGCACCGTCCATCGGGATTGGCCCCTTGATCGCCTTCGCGGGAATGGTCACCGGTTGGCTGACCGCGAGGGGCACCTGCCCAATCGTCAACATCACGCCGACGATAAGGGCAGAGAGCAGAATGCCAAACACCAAACGCTTGTTGCGTGTCTGCATCAGTCTCATCGCGTATGCCCTCCTCTGAAAAGATTAATAAAATTAAAGAACGGAGACCTTATAACGCCTACAGAAAACCGAAGCTCACACGACCCGAAAACGATGAACCCCTACGCAGTTCCGACCGGGCCCTCTTCCTTGCCTCCATCCTTCTCCTTGTCCTTATTATCCATGAAGGACTGGGCCCCGACCTCGCTCAACAGCATGCTGAGCTCATTCCCTTGATCCTGCGCCCCACACTCGTAGGTTTGACCTTCCGGAGCATTGAAGGTAGCCGGCCGATAGTCCGCCTCGGAGTAGGGTTGCGGATTCACCCCGAGGAAGGCGACCTCAAAATCCATCCATTCCGACATTGCGTCGGCGATCAGCTTGAACAATCCCGCATCGGCCTTCTTCGCCAACATACGGCAGAACAACGGCACCCACCGGCCGATGTGATTCTTGACGAACTTCTTTTGCGCATCGACGACGATGTCGGTTTTCTCGACCCCGTCATGGCAACGCGAGTAGGATTCCTTGTACGTCAGGAAATGCATGAATTCGAATTCGACGCTCAGGTGATCCAGCCGCTCATGGATGTCTTTCGACAACTCCACGCCGAACGCCTTATAGAAACCGGCGATATCCCCCATCACGTGCGATTGAGCGAACACGTGGTCGTTTCCGAACAGCGTCTCATAGGGCGGACAGTCCAACGTGATCACGTTGGTGAACACCCGGCGATGCTCGGTCTGGAGATCACCCAGTTGCCAATTCACACACTCGGCCGACACTAACTTCTCGATCTGATCGAACTGCTTGTGCAGCAGACCGATTTTCTGCTTGGCTCGCTCGCCGCCGATTCCGTCGAGCGCCGCGCGCAGACCGTCCAAGGCGGCGCGACCGTCCTCGACGAACTCACCGCACTGCAAGTAATCCAGAAACTCGTCGTCTTCCGGGTACAGAAGGCTCCAGGAGAACAACAAGTAGATCTTGCTACGGTTCAGCGCACGTTCGACGGCAGGGGAGTCTTTGATCGCAACTGGTTGGGCAGGAGCCACTGCAGCGGAGGAGGGGGAGCTTGATGGCACGACTTGTTTCGAGGTCATACGTACTTTTTCTCCTCACCTCAACATGTTGCGTGTGTCGTTTTCACACACATGGCCACGCAACACATGAGAGTCCTGCGACACAGGAGGCGTATGATAGGTAAAGGTGGGAGGGATGTCAAGCAAGAAGTCTGGCTCCCACCCCGCCGTCTCAAGTGTCTGGGTTTTCTGACATCGCACCCTGTGGCGGCGCCAGGCCACACGTGCTGTTTCATAGCGCCACACTCACCGACCGACCCCTCCGGCCGCCAGGTTTCGGGCCGGCGTCACTTTGATCGCAAGGTGATCGTTGACGGTCTTGCAGATGTGTTCACACATGCCGCACCCGACGCAACGTTGAGCCGTCACCACCAGCCGAAGCGCCTCAAAATCCATCGCCAGCGCATCGGTGGGGCACTTTGACACACAGGCATGGCATCCCTGCCCTGCCGTACAGACCCGGTGCGAGACGACGGCCACGCCCATACGCACCGCAGAGACACTCTCGACGGGAAGCAAGGCCTCCGTCGCGCAGGCCGCGATGCACGGGGTATCGTCGCAGAGTTCACACGCCGTCTCGCTGGGAAAGATAACCGGAGTCGCATTGGCAGGATCGGTGACGATGGCCCCAGGGGGGCAGACTTTGGCGCAATCGCCGCAGCGGGTGCAGCGCTCAAGAAACAAGGTTTCGGCCACCGCGCCGGGAGGCCGGAGCCAATCGGTTCGTGGCGGCGGAGCCGGCTGCTCTCGCGGCGCGTCTTTGTGGAGATTGAACTCCCGAGCCGCCTTGGCGACGGACACGACCGAGTCCTTGAGAAAATCCCGCCGCCCGTATTTCGGCTCACCGGCCACAGCGTCCTCAACGACCGAACTACATTACGCCGTCGGCACGCAGCTTGTAGACTTCCACACAACGGTCGCACGCCCCGAATTCGATGTCCCACCCGGGGTGATTTTCGCGGATGAAGTCCAGCACGTATTTCTCCACCTTCGTTCCCAAATCCTCCACCCACGAGTAGGTCGGAAAGCGGCACAACGGACAGGGAAAGCCGGGCATCAACATGACCTTGTTGGTCGTCTCCGGAACTTCTCCGCCTTCCACATCGACCGCGCGATCCATCACCCGCAACGTGTCGGTGGCCATTTCGACCAATTCCGAATGCGTGAAGTAGCCGGTCTGCCACAGACCTTCGAAGACGGATTTCAGCTGGGCGGGGGGAATCTTGCGGTACCACGAACGGAACTCTTTGAAGCGGTCCTCCTTCGTGAGCATCGGCTCTTTACCCGCGGCGATCAGCCGGCTGTCGACGCTGAGATTCCAGAGCACACGGTATCGGTGGAGGATCAGAGTTTCTTCACCCGGATTTTGTCCGACCCGCGTATCCGGGTCATACCCGAACGCCGGATCGAGCATGTCGTGAATGTGCATCAACTCATGTCGGCAATAGCGGGTCAAGGCGGGATCGTAGAATCGCCGAGGGATCAGCTTGATCCCCACTCCCTTGAGCCCCCGCTCTTCGAAACTCTTCGCCAACTCATGTTCCACCGATCCCCACTTGCGAAGAATGTCGACGCCCTCCTGGTCTTCCTTGAGCACCCCCTTGACCAGTACGATCCCGACCCGCTGTTTGAGCTCGGGATACTCGTTGAACGCGTCACGGATGATGTCCGAAAATCCCCAGATGCCGAACAGGTATTGGTACAGCTTCTTGAACTCGGCTTCCCGGTCGTCGAGCGTGAATTTTTCGTAGATAGGATCGGCCAGCTCGTGAAATTCTTTGTAGTAGGTGGGATCCCCTTCCCGCTCGGTTTTTTCGATGAATGAATCGATGACTTCCTGCAGCAAGGCCGGCTGAAAACGGATCTCCATCGATGACTTGGACACCTCAACTCCGCTTGCCATAAGACCTTCCTTCTTGGTGTTCGACCGGATCCGCCTGCGCGTCGACCGGCACGCTTGACTTGGTCCGGTGCAGTCTCTTACGATCGCCAACGAGGACCGAGAATTATACAAACCCCCTGGCGGGTTTTGCAAACCGCGAGGACTGTACACGAGCCCGGCATCGCACACCGGCGCTCGGCTTGAAGCATAGGTCGTGTATGAGCAATCAAGCTACGATTCCACCGACTCCCCATCCCACCCCGACGAATCTCAGTGGAGGCGCCGCCGGCGCCCAGCCGCCCATCGTCGATTATCTCGATCACTGGAAAACCGGGGTGCGGGAACTCAAAACCTTTCGTGGCCATTCGCATGGAGTTTGGGCGGTGGCCTATTCTCCTGATGGACTGACGCTTGCCAGCGGCGGCGTCGACCGCTATGTGCGAATTTGGGATATCGAAACCGGACGGCTGCTTCGATCCCTCCGAGGGCATACGAACGACATCCGCGCCGTGCTCTTCACCCCGGACGGCCAGACGCTGGCGACGGGCAGCGAAGATCGCACAATCCGCCTCTGGAATCCCAAGACCGGCGAGCCGACCAAACTCCTCTTCACGCGGTATGACCACAACGTCTGCAGCCTGTCATTATCCCCCGACGGGTTGATGCTGGCCCGCGGCAGCCACAACAAGGACATCAAGATCTGGGAAGTCACGACCGGCACCGAGCTCATGACCCTTCTGGGGAAGGACCAGTACGACCATCACTGGTCCGTCTGCGTCGCCTTCTCCCCGGACGGCATTCATCTTGCTAGCGGCTCCGACATCGGCAAGATCAAGATCTGGGAGGTGCTGCCCAGCGGCGAGGAAAAAATCCTGCACAACGGCCACTGGGAGGAGGCGGCGGAGGACTCGACCGAGACCCGCGGGTACTTCATCGAAGACGACGGCGGGTTCCAGAAACCGATGGAATGTTGGATCGGCGCCATGACATTCACGCCAGACGCCAAACTTCTGATTACCGGCAGCCGCGACACCACCATTCGTTTCTTCGAGATGCCGGCCATGTCGGAATTGCGGATTCTGCGGGGGCACACCGCCTGGGTGAGGGCCCTGGCCGTCTCGCCGGACGGCAAGGTGCTGGTCAGTGCCAGCGACGACCAGACTATCAGGTTCTGGGACATTGCGACCGGCAAGAATTTTCGGACCGTCAAGGGTCATGCGGGTCCGGTGCGCGGGCTGGCGTTCTCGCCAGATGGGTTGCGGCTCGCGACGGCGTCGTGGGATCGGACGGTGAAGCTGTGGGAAGGCGGCCCAGAACCCGCTGAGTAATCTCAAGACCGCTAGAACAGCACCGCATGAAGCGTCGTTCGTGAAGCGTGTCTCGCAGGGTTTGTGCTTTTACGCCTCCTCCTCTTCCGCTTCGTCTCTGGCCGACGCAATGCCGTAGCGCTTGCATTTTTCCCATAGGGCTTTTCGTGACAGTCCCAGCAGGTGTGCGGCGTTGGTGCGGCTGCCGTCGACCTTCTTCAATACGCCGATGATGTAGTCCCGCTCGAATTGCTCCCGCGCGGCCGCCAGCGTCGAGGCTGCTCCCTCGGCAGGTTTTTTTGTTCCCACCGCCAAGCCTTCTGCGCAGAAACCGCAGGATTCCTGAGGGGCCCCACCAAGATAGGGACAGGACTGGAAGCCGCAGAGATCCCAGGGCTGCACGGACTCGCCGTCCCGGCCCAACGCGACGGCCCGTTCCACCATGTTTTCCAACTCACGCACGTTGCCCGGAAACGAATACTTCAACAGCAGTTCCCTGCTCGACTGAGAAAACCCTTTCAACGTCTTGCACAACTTGGTGGACCGGGTCTGCAGTACGTGTTCGGCGATCAACAGGGCGTCCTCACGGCGTTCCCGAAGCGGAGGAACCATGATCTGCACGACATTGAGCCGGTAGTACAAGTCTTCGCGGAACCGGCCCTGCGCAACTTCCTTTTTAAGATCCTTTTGGGTCGCGCAGACGACCCGTACATCCGCCTCAATGGTCTCGTTTCCCCCGACACGCTCGAACTGCCGCTCCTGCAGGACACGCAGCAACTTCACCTGGACGACCGGAGCAATCTCCCCGATTTCATCCAGAAACAGGGTCCCCCGATGGGCCAGCTCGAACCGTCCCCGTCGCTGCCGGAGCGCGCCGGTAAACGCCCCTTTCTCGTGACCGAACAGTTCGGCCTCCAGCAACGACTCGGGCAATGCGGCACAACTCACCTTGATCAACGGTTGATCCCGTCGCGGGCTGTTCTGGTGCAGGGCGTTGGCGACCAACTCCTTCCCCGTTCCGCTTTCACCGATGATGAGCACGGTGGAATCGGTCGCGGCGACGAGTTTGATCTTCTCGAGCACCGCGCGCATGAAATTGTTGCGTCCGAGAATGCCGCCGAAACTGAATTTTTCCTCGAGCGTTTCCTTGAGGTCCAGATTCTCGCGCCGCAATCCCAGAATCTTCCCCACGCGTTCGACGATCAAGAGGAGTTCGTCCATCTGGAACGGCTTGGTGATGTAATCGTAGGCTCCGAGCTTCATCGCCCCGACCGCGGTGTCGACCGATCCGTGGGCGGTGATCAGAATGACTTCGGTTACCGGAGATCGCTCCTTGCACGTCTTGAGGATGGTCAACCCGTCGGCCCCCGGCAGGCGCAGATCGGTGATCACCACGTCGAACTGGCGGGTTTCGAGCAAGTGCACCCCTTCGGTGCCCGTGGCGGCGGCCGCCACCTCGCAGCCGATTCCCTCCAAGGAATCCACCATGGAGAGGCGCATGAGCGGTTCGTCGTCGACGATCAGGACCTTCAGTCCCTTCACGAAAACCTCCCGATGGGATAGCGCTCGGACGTCAACGGAATCGCCAGCGTAAAGGTGGTGCCCCGCCCGACTTCGCTCTCCACGAAAATCTTTCCGCCGTGCCGTTCCACGATACCGAGACTCACCGACAGCCCCAATCCCGTCCCCTCGCCTTCATTCTTGGTCGTGAAAAACGGATCGAAGATCCGCGGGAGCACCGAAGCCGGAATGCCGCAGCCGGTGTCCTTGATCTCCACCAGACAATTCCCTCCATCGGCCCTGGTGCAAATTTTCAGGACGCCGCCGGTTCGCATGGCTTGAACGGCATTCAAGACCAAGTTCATGAGAACCTGCTCCATCATGTGACGATCGATCATGAGCTCCGGCACATCCTCGTTCAACTCCGTCTTCAACACCACCCGGTTCGGCGCAAAGAGGTGATCCGTCAACAACAGCACCCGGTTCACCACCTGATTGATGTCCTCCAACGCCAGCTCCGGATTGTGCTGCTGGGAGAAATCCAGCAACTGCCGCACGATCTTCTGTACACGCCGCAGCCCGTCCTCCATGGAAGCCAGATACTCCTCCTGCCGCGAGGGCGACAGAGTACCTTTGCGGAGGTTGTAGAGACAATTCAGGATACCGCCCAGCGGGTTGTTGATTTCGTGCGCGACGCCGGCGGCCAATTTCCCCACCGACGCCAGCTTCTCCGAATTGCGGATCTGCTGTTCCAACTTCTTCGTCTCCGTCATGTCACGGGCGATGCCGAGGACGCCGAGGATCTCCCCGTCGACCCCGTGCAGGGGCGAGACGCTGACCATCACCGATCGAGGCTCGCCGGTTCTGGTCAGTACTTCCACTTCATACACCTGCTTGACCCCGATATCCAGGGTCGATTTCAGACGCCGACCGCGATGGCGCTTGGACAGGAGCGAGAGATAGGGGCGTCCCAGCAGGTCCTCTTTCTGATAGCCCCACGCGAGAATCTTGCTGTTGACGTACGTAAAGCACTGGTCACGGTCGAGCGTATAAATCACGTCGTTCGCGTTCTCGAGCAAATTCTCCAGGTATTGCTTGGTTTCCTCGATTTCCCGCGTCCGTTCGTGCACCTTGGCTTCGAGTTCCTGCTGGTACATCTGCATTTGACGCTCGAGCCGTTTCCGATCCGTGATGTCGCGCAACTGCACCATCACCCAGGTATGGTCGCTCCCGCGCACCTGGATCAGGTCCATTTCCACCGGCCGTTCCTTGCCGGCCGCGTCACGAACGATCATTTCCTGCGTCGGCACCTGCCGCTCGCCCGCCAGGATCTTGGCGAGCAACGCCTTCATTTCCGCGTGAAATGCCGGCTGCACCACGTCCAGGACGCTGCGCCCCACCACCTGCGGCTCGGAATACCCGAGCGCCTGCTCCTCGCGCTTGTTCACGGCCACGATCACTCCGTCTTCGCCGACCATGAATACCGAATCCGCAACGAGGTCGAACAGGGCCTTGTATCGCTCCTGCGAGGCCACCAACTGCTGCGTTCGCTCGTTCACGGCCTGTTCGAGTTGAGTCGTATACCGCTGTATCTGCCGTTCCAACAGACGCCGCTCGGTGATATCGCGGACGAACGCCCGGGAGTGCACCAGTCCCCCGCCGCCGCTGTCGAACAGGGCCGTCGCATGAATTTCCACATCGATCGGGTGGCCGTCTCGCGCCAGAAACACGGTTTCGATGGAACTTCTCCCCTGCGAGACCAGCCGCTCCAGGTAGCCGAGCACTTCCGATTCCCGTCCTTTCGGGACCAGTTCCCACAGCCGCATCCGCAACATTTCATCCAGCGTGTACCCAAGCTTGTCCAGGCCGGTTTTGTTGACGTGGACGAACTGTCCGGCCTTGTTCAGCTGACAGATCATTTCGGGCGAATGTTCGATCAGATCGCGATACTTTTCTTCCAGCCGCCGGACCTCGTCCATGCGCTGCTCGATCTGCCCGAAGGACAGTTTGAGATTGGCCGCCATCTTGTTGAAGGCCTCGGCCAGATGTTCGATCTCATCGCCGGTCTTGAGGTCCAGCTGCTGGTCCAGGCTGCCGCTGCCGATCCGCTGCACGCCCTCGTGCAGCAACCCGATCGGACGGGCGATCCGGCGCGCAACCGCCAGTCCGGTGACCCACAACACACCCAATACGCACAGTCCGTACAGCGTGACCCTCAGAACCAATTGAGACAGGGGCGCAAACGTTTCCTCGGGATCCTGACGGACGAACGCCACCCACCGTTTGCCCCCCAGGCTCTCGGGAGCCAATCCCTCTCCNNCCAACCCATTGCGCCCTCCATGCGAATCATTGGCCGCGGTAGCCCACCCGGCCTGACTCGATCCGATCGCGCCGACTAGCTCCGGTGTCATCGTATGTTCCTCCGGCGCGAGAACCGGGCAGATCAGCGGCACGCCGTCCGAGCTGAACAACATCGCATGCCCGGTCCGTCCGACGGTCGCTTCGGAGACGGAATGAAACAAGGTGTCCCGGCGAAGGAGAACCGTGACCGCACCGATCACGGCATGCTGCTCGTCATCCAGGATCGGGGCCGAGACGTTGACTACGTGGGTGCCGAAGGACGGATCGAATCCGATCTCGCCGACGTAGGGGTGAGCGCCCCCGCGCTTGACGATCGCCTGCCACCAGGGCGCCTTGCCGTAGTAGTACTCAACCTGTGGAATGGAGCTGACGACCAATGCACCCCGGTTGTCGGTGACGAAGATGCCGACGTAGTCGGCCTTCCGGATGTCATGCCAACGGATCAGATAATTCGTGACGATGCGGTTGATGAACAGCGGAAACTCGCTTTTCTTATCCCGCTGGCGCCAGCGCTGCTGCCAGTCCCGGATCATCGACTGAACGGTCTTCTCGTCCTTGTCCTGATACGTCCGATTGGCCTCCGTGACGGCCGTGCGCAAGAACGGCGTGGCGGCGAGCTGCTGGGCTTCGTTCACCCCGCGCGTCACCTGCATCTCGATCCGACGGGCGGCTTCGACGGCCACTTCCTTGAAGTTGGCGCCGAGCGTCTCCTGGAGAGTACGGCGTTCTTCGATGTAGGTGAGCACCAGGGACAGGCACAATGGCAGGAGGCCGACCATCACGATGGCTGTGATGATCTTCCGCTGGAGGCTGTGTGACCGGCTCCAGAACAGCATGGACGCGATCTCGCCCCTCAAAACGCCCCCTCCACTCTAGCACGGGGGGCCGATGCGGTTCGACTGCGTAAGGGCCTGACTTAGCTGCGTTTCATCAGACTGCCGGCACTTCCCGGCCACAGCAGCAACAGCGGACTGGCCACGAATATGGAGGAATACGTTCCAAAAATGACGCCCCACAGCAACGCCAACGAGAAATCATGCAACACTTCTCCGCCCGCCAGCGTCAAGGGGATCAATACGATCACCACGGTAAGACTCGTCACGATCGTTCGGCTGAGAACCTGGTTGATGGCGTTGTTGATGATCTCCTCTTCCTGTTCGCGCCGGCGTGTCCGCAAATTCTCCCGGATCCGATCGAACACAACGACGGTGTCGGTCAACGAGTAGCCGGCCAGGGTCAGGAGTGCCGTGACGACCAACAGCGTGATCTCCTTGTCGAAGAGGTAAAAGGCGCCCAGCACCGCCAGCACGTCATGGAACGTCGCCAGGGCGGCGGCCACGCCGAACCGCAATTGAAAGCGGACCGCGATATAAAGAATGATGCCCGCAAACGAGATCAAGACGGCGATAAGGGCATCCTCCTGCAGTTTCTTTCCGATCGTCGGACCGATCTCGGTGCTCGAATCAACGACGAACTTGTTGCCGGGAAACTCCTTGCTGAACACCGCCGTCACCCGCTCGGCGATCTTTTCCTCGATGGTCGTTGAGGCTTTGATGCGGATCAGCAGCTTGTTGTCTTGGGTAAATTCCTGGAGATCGGCCGNNGCTCGAACTTGAGTTGCACCGCCGTACCGCCCGCGAAGTCGATCCCGAGGTTCGCCGCTCCTCGCGCGATCTGAATGACGGCCACGATGCCCAGCAACACCAGCACCCCGGAAAACGCAAAGGCTAGGTAGCGCTTCCCCATGAAATCGACATTCGTCTTTCCGAGAATCTGAAACATGCCCGCTCCTTCCTAAATACTGAGCTGCTCGATCTTCTTGCGCTGATTCAGCAGATCGAACACGACCTTGGTCCCGACCAGAGCCGTAAACAGATTGATGGCGATCCCGAGGCACAACGTGACGGCAAATCCCTTGATCGGTCCGGTGCCGAACAGAAACAGGGCGAACCCGGTGATCAACGTTGTGACGTGGGAGTCCACGATGGTCAGGAACGCCTTGTCATACCCTCCGTCGATCGCGAGACGGACCGGCTTCCCCTGCCGCAACTCTTCGCGGATGCGCTCGAAGATCAGCACGTTCGAGTCGACGCCCATGCCGATCGTCAGAATGATGCCCGCGATGCCCGGCAACGTCAGCGTGGCGTTCAAGGCCGCGAGCGACCCAATCAAACAGATGAGGTTCAGGAGAAGCGCAAAATCCGCGATCACCCCGGAGAGCCGGTAGTAGATGGCCATGAACAACACGACGAGCAATCCGGCAAACAGCGTGGCCTTGATGCCCTTTTCAATGGAGTCGCGTCCGAGCGAGGGTCCCACCGTGAGGTCCTGGATGATCTTGAGCGGCGCCGGCAAAGCGCCCGCCCGCAGGACGATCGCCAGATTGTTGGCTTCCTCCATCGAGAACGTGCCGGTAATCTGCGCCCGCCCGCCGGTAATGCGCTCCTGGATCACCGGAGCTGAATAGATGTTGTTGTCGAGCACGATGGCCATGCGCTTCTTGACGTTTTCCCCGGTGATCCGCTCGAACTCACGGGCACCCTTTGCATCGAAGGTCACCGAGACATAGGGCTCGTTGAACTGGCCGATGGAGACCCTGGCGTCGCTCAGTACGTCACCCGCCAACATCACCCGCTTCTTGACCAGGTAGGGCACCAGCCATTCCTGGCCGCCGTCTTTTTCGGCGATACGTTCGAACAAAATCTGATCCCCCTCCGGCACCTTTCCCTCAATTTGTTTGAGGAAGGCTTCTTCCCGTTCCTTGCCTTTCTGAACGCGACCTGGAAGGTCCAGTTTCAGTTGATTTTCTTCGTCGAGGAGTTTGAACTCGAGCAGCGCCGTCTGCTTGATCAGATCCTTCGCCAGCTTGGGATCCTTGATCCCGGGCAGTTGCACGACGAGCTGCTTCAGCCCCTGCCGCTGGATCAAGGGCTCCGCCACGCCGAACTGGTCGATACGGTTTCGAATCGTTTCGAGAGCCTGGTTGATGGCGGAATCCTTGATGCGCTTGATTTCCGGTTCCCGCAGATCCCAGACCAGAGTGTTCGCCGACCCTGCCGAGTCGACTTCGAGATAGGTCGGGAAGTCGTCCAGCAGCTTCTGGATCTGTGTCTTCAGCTCCGCATTCTGGAAGCCGATCGTGATGCGCGACGACCCAATTCGCTTGACGGATTCGGCAGGGATTTTCTTTTCGACCAGCAGATCCTGCAGCGCCACCACCGTCCGATCCACCGCAATTTCGACCGCGCGGTCTTCCTCCACCTCCAGCACCAGGTGAATACCTCCCTGCAGGTCCAAACCGAGCGTGATCCCTTTATCGGGCAACACATTCCGCACCCACCGCGGCAATTCCTTGTACAGCGGTTGATACGATGGCAGGAAAAAGATGACCGAGGCGACGACCATGGTCACCAAGGCTAACAACCGTCCACCCACTTTCTTCATACGTGCGCCAACCCTTCTCCCGTCGATTCGCGAGCGTCAGTCCTCTTCATCGCCGCGCAGCCGAGCAATATGCTCCTTCTGGATTTTGATTTTCGTGTTGTCGGCGATCTGGAGCGTCACCGTTTCCTTGCCCAGATTCGTGACGGTCCCCCAGATGCCGGACGCCGTGACCACCTTGTCGCCTTTCTTGAGGGCCTCGATCATCGACTTCACCTGTTTCTGTCGCTTCTGCTGCGGCAGAATCAGCATGAAGTAGAAGATGACGAATATGAGCACGAACGGAATCAGCGAGAGCAGTCCCCCGCCTCCGACACTCGTGCTTCCCGAAGCCCCCTGCGCCCATGCCACCGAATCCCACATGGTCGTGTCCATCCTCTCGCCAAATGACGTTCCTACGCGTCCTGCCGGCACTCGCCAGCCCATTGATCGGGCCTGTAGGTCTCATGAAACCGACGCCGGAACTCCTGGAACGTTCCGTTGCGGATGGCGCCGCGAACGTCCTGCATGAGATGCGCAAAGAACCACAGGTTATGGATCGTATTCAGACGCGCCCCCAACATTTCTTTGACGCCGAATAAATGATGCAAATAGGCCCTTGAGTATCGAGCGCAGATAGGACATGGGCAGGCCGGATCGATCGGCTGTTCGTCCCGCGCATACTGCGCCTGTTTGATGACGACACGGCCGAACGATGTGAACAGCCAGCCGGTTCGACCGTGGCGTGACGGAACCACGCAGTCGAACAGATCGACGCCCCGCGCCACGCCCTCCACCAAGTCTTCCGGCATCCCGACGCCCATGAGGTAGCGGGGCCTGGCGGACGGCAATTCGGGCACCGTCACGTCCAGCATGGTATACATGTCGGCCTTTTCCTCGCCGACGGACAGGCCGCCGACGGCATAGCCGTCGAATCCGATGGCCACGAGATCGCGGGCCGACTCGACCCGCAACGCCGGATCCAGTCCTCCCTGCACGATCCCGAAAAGCGCCTGGTCGGTTCGCCGCTTTGCCTCGGCGCACCGCCGAGCCCACAGCGCCGTCCGCCTGGCCGCATCACGGACTTGGTCCGTCGCAGAGGGCAGCGCGACCACGTGGTCGAACGCCATGATGATGTCCGCGCCCAGCGCTTCTTGAATCTCGATGGCGGTTTCGGGGCTGATGAACCGGGCTGATCCGTCGATGTGCGACTGAAATGTCACCCCATCGTCGGTCACTTTGCAGAACTTGGCCAAACTGAATACTTGAAACCCACCGCTGTCGGTGAGGATCGCCCCGGGCCATGCCGTGAAGCGATGCACCCCACCAAGTTCCTGCACGACCTTGTGCCCGGGACGCAGATAGAGGTGGTAGGCGTTGTTCAGGATGAGTCCATATCCCATCTTCTGGAGTTCGTCGCCATCCACCCCCCGCACGTTCCCCAACGACCCGACCGGCATGAATGCAGGCGTTTCGATGTTGCGCCCCCCGACGGTGAGTATCCCCAACCGCGCGCGCGAACCGCGGTCTTCCTGCGCGATGTGAAAAGCCAGCATCCGGCGGGTCCTTTACATCTGTTCCGGGGCCCCGACGCCGAGGACATCCAGACCGTTGCGGATGACCTGTTGCACGCTCCACATCAGGGCAAGCCGCGCACCAGTCAAACCGGGTGGGGGTGCGTCGTGCGTCCGGCTGTCGCACGTGCCATCGGCGACAGACGGCTCCTGCACTTCGTGCTCCACCGCCGAGGGAAGAATTCGGTGCTTGTTGTAGAAGGGATGCAGCAGGCCCGCGAGCTCACGCAGGTAGTACGCGACGCGATGCGGTTCCAATGCCGCGGCACTGGTTTGCAGCACCTCGGGATACGTGGAGAGTTTCCTGATCAATCCCAGTTCATCCGGGTCCTGGAGCAAGCTCAGGTCCGCCCGGCTTGGCAGTGGGCACTCGATCCCGCGTGACGCCGCGACCCGGCGCAGACTCGCAAGGCGGGCGTGGGCATATTGAACGTAGTACACGGGATTTTCCTGCGACTGCTGTTTGGCCAGCTCCAGATCAAAGTCCAAGTGGGTGTTGGCGTCACGCATCAAAAAGAAAAATTTGGCCGCATCGACACCGACCTCATCCATCACCTCGCGCAGCGTGATGAATTCTCCGGCCCGCTTGGACATTTCCACTTTCTTGCCGCCGCGCAGTAAATTGACCATCTGCACCAGCACGACCTTGAGGCGATCCTTCGGATATCCGAAGGCCTGCACCACGGCCTGCATGCGTGGGATGTACCCGTGGTGATCGGCGCCCCACACATCGACCAGTAGATCGTAGCCGCGGCGCAATTTGTCCCGATGGTAGGCAATATCCGATGCGAGATAGGTGTAGTCGCCCTCCTGCTTCCGGACGACGCGATCCTTTTCGTCCCCATACGCCGACGAGCGGAACCACTGCGCCCCTTCCTGTTCGAAGAGTAGCCCCTGTGCGCTCAGTTCGGCCAAGGCCGTTTCGACCGCACCCGAGGCCAGCAGCGAGGCTTCGCTGAACCAGGATTCGAAGGTGATCCCGAACGACTCCAAATCTCGGCGAATGAGTGCAAGCAATTCACGATAAGCCAGTTCCCGGCTCCGTTCCTCGGCCTGCTCAGGCGCCACCCCCAGCAACGCATCCCCTTCCATAGATCTGATCCGATCGGCGATGGCGCGGATATACTCCCCTTGATATCCATCCTCGGGGAAAGGCACCTCTCTGCCTGATGCCTCGAAATACCGGGCCAGGACGGACACCCCGAGCATTTTCATCTGGCGGCCGGCGTCATTGATGTAGTACTCGCTGACCACGTCGTGACCGGTCGCCTTCAGAAGGCGGGCCAACGCCTGGCCGACCGCGGCACCGCGACCGTGACCGACATGCAGCGGGCCCGTGGGATTCGCGCTGACATACTCCACGAGCACCCGCCGGCCCTTCCCGAGCTGGCTGTGCCCATAGAGGGCACCTTGCGATTCGATTTGGCGCAAGACTTCGAGCCAGACCTGCCGTTTGACCGTCAGATTCAAGAAACCTGGTCGGGCGATTTCGACACGATCAAAGAGGGTGTCGCGCTGTTCCAAGTGATCGATGATGATCTGAGCGATATCGAACGGCGGGCGTCGTTCCGATGTCGACAACGCCATTGCCACGGTCGACGCCAGATCACCCCATTCAGGACGCTTCGGGGCATCGAGGCTGACGATCGGGAAACGCTCTACCTTCAGAATCCCCCGCTGCCGTGCGAGTTGGAGCGCGCGAGTCAATGCCTCGCTGACCTTTTCCTGCACTACACCCTGCGTCACAAAAACCCTCTAAGTCTGCGTGGAAAAAGAGAAAAGCAAACTGGCAATCTAGCACACCGGGATCGCAGAGACAAGCCACAGGTCAGGATCCCTGGCAGCCGATCGGTGTTGAAAGCAGATCCAGCGAGACCTTTACGATGCAGTTCACTGACACGTGGAGACAAGGCTTGGCATGACATTGCTGAACCCCTTCCCAGGTGTGACAAGTGCAAGCCGGTCCTTGAAGAACGACCACCGATCGACCGAGTGGACGCCACCGGCGCGGGTCGGTCGGACCGAAGCAGGCGATCGTCGGCACCGCTAACGCGGCGGCAAGGTGCGTAATCCCAGAGTCATGCCCGACGTAGAGAATCGCCTGGCAAAGGATTCCAGCCGCGGTCTGAAGATCCAGGTCCCGCACCACCCGAACTGCGGCATGACAACGCTGCTGTACCGCAGCAACCTGGCATCGATCGGCTGGTCCCTCCAGAAGCACAGGGGTCCTCCCATGACAAACCAGTGCATCGACGAGTCCCGCCAGCCGGCTTGGATCGAGGCATTTGTGCCGGCTACCGCTCCCGGGATGGATGACCACCAACTGGCCCCTGTCGAGCACTCCCAGTCTATCCAGCACGGATCGACCAGCATCCAAGGCTGGCTTGGGCGGGGCAAGAGCCTTGGACCAGTTTGGCTGTGAGCTCGCCATGTCCATGGTCTCAAGATATCGCTCGGCTTGGTGGGTTGACCGAAGATCGTCCCCCATGGGAGATCGCATCCGGATATGCCCAACCCCGGCACGACGAAGCGTCGCTTCGATCGCCCCGTCATCGTCGCGCAACCAACCGATCACTCCCTCACACCTTGTGAGCCACGTACGGAATTCACCGTCCAGGAACGAAAGGCCGGCATACAATCCAGCCATATACGCCCCTTCAAGAGGAAACAACCGGTCGATCTCTCCGCATTCGAGCAGGAACTCTCCGACTGCATGCGCCGCGAGCAACGCCACCTCGGACTGAGGGTAATCACGGCGGAGGGCGTGAATTGCCGGACGTGCGAGGAGCACGTCTCCCAGCGTGCCTGGGTGCAGAATCAGCCATTGAAATCGGCGTGAAGGCAGCATGGAAGCGACGCCTAGGAATCCGGTGGGAGCAATGACTCTGCGAGCGCCAGGTCTTCCGGCGTATTAATGTTCTGAAAGGATCTGAGCCCAGGATCCAACGGCGCCAGATCGCGTTCGCGCAATACACGAACACGCAGGTCAGCCGCCAAAAACAACCGCTGAATCTTTAGATCTTGCCGCTCTGCCATCGACCGCAGGAGCGGCGCACATTGCTTCGAGTACACCGCATGCATCGGATGGACCCCGGTTGCAAGTTCCGCCACGACCACATCCACCGATGAATCGTAGTCCACCAGAAACCGGATCAACCGTTGGTTGAGAAACGGCATATCGCACGCGACCGCGAATACCCGACGATGAGGGGAGGCCTCAAGACCTGTATAGAGTCCGCCGAGACTTCCGCAGCCGGGGACCGCATCAAAGACGACCCTTGCCCCGCGGACATCCAATTTTTCGACGGGCTCCGCAAGGACGATAATGATGTCACGAAAGGTGCTTTCCAACACCTCCATCGTCCGCTCGAACAGCGTCTTCCCTGCGACAGAGAGAAACCGCTTATCCGTTCCCATCCGGCGGCTTTTCCCGCCGGCAATGAGGACTCCCGCCACATTCTCGATCAGGGACGGTCCACCCATCGCATTCCCAGCCCCGTTCGTTCAACGCCAAAAAACAACGAGGGGGTGAGTTTCCCCACCCCCTCGCGTCAGTCACCGCACTGGACCGGCGGTTACAGGGTCTTCCCCTTCTTCTTGTTGGCGCGGCGGGTCAGCACCCACCCTTCCAAAATCACCACACCGACCGCGATCAGCGCCGGGTAGATGTACACTTCCCGCGGCGTGGGCGGCTCAAGGATGGTGTAGTAAAACGCTGACACCGCCATCTTGCGACCGGCATCTCCGTTGTGACCATCCCAGGCAAAAAACACCATCGGAATGTATTTTCCGACGTCGAACCGCGTGTACTCGTCGTAATCGTCCTTGTCCCCCTTCAGCGGGCGGGAGATCATGACGGTCCACCGGCCATTTTTCCATTCGGCCTTCATGAGCTTGATCTTCTCTTCGAAGTCGTCCCGCTCTTCGAAGTCCTGGTCCCAGCCGGTACCCTTGAAGGAGCGCAGAGAGCCGTCGGCCTCCCACTTGATGATATCGGCATTGAACTTCGCATCGCCCCAGAGATACCGAGGCTTGAACGGCGCCGGGATTTCCTGCCACTTGATCGGGAACTGGAACGCGATGGCGTCGTTATACACAGTATAATTGTTCTGCGCGGCCGCGATCGAACCCTCTTCTCCGGTCTTCGGAGCCTGCTCCTTCACACCGAAATTTTCGACGTTGACCTGAGTCGGGGCCCAGGGCAGCTTGCCTTCGGCCACGCTTTTGGTCCGATCGTCCCACTGAATGAGGTAAACCACATTCTTTTCGTTGTAGAGAGACTTTACCCAAATATCGTCGATCCGGTTCACGAAATTCCGCGGCTTGTGGGTGATCTGGCCACCCATGGCAACGTAGCGGCGAGGCTGCTTCTTCCACATTTCGTTTTCCGGATCGTCGGAGATATCCCCTTCCACCGGCGAAGATGGCACCACGAAATTGATCTTCGGTTTATCGGTCAACGGATCGATGCCGAGCGGCTTGCCTTCGGCGTCCCGCTCACAGAGCGAATTGACGAAGTTGGCGATGTTCCATCGCTCTTCAACGGTCGTGCTGTCGGCGAACGAGGGCATCGGCGTGCCATTCAACCCTGTCGAAAAGGTACGGAAGATGTTCCGCACGTTATACGGGTCCTGCCTGCTGCCACGGAAATTCCAGCACTTGTGCCAATTGGCTGGTTGAATGGAAAAGCCCCAGTCATCCTTCAGATTGAAGGCATTGCCGTCGCCACGGCCTTCGAGACCATGGCACTCAATGCACTTCTTTTCGACGATCAGCTCCGACCCTTTCTTGAGGCTCTCTTCGGTCGGCTCAGCCGGCTTGAGGCTGCTGAGCTGAAGGACCGTCTGCGTTTCTGAGGCCTTGTCGGTGAACTTCCGATCCTTCACGAGCTGAGTCGTCACGAACGCCAACACTTGGTTGCGCTGCTCTTCAGTAAGAATACCTTCCCATGGCGGCATCGCAGAGCCTGGCAATCCGTGCGTCACGGTGTCCAAGAGATCGTTCTTCCCTGAGTCAGGTGCTTTTTCGTTATAGTTGTACAGGGGCAATTCGCCGCTCGCGGTGTGACGAATTTTGAAGGTGCCCTGATTGAAATTGCGCGGGCGTGGCCACAGACGGTCGGCGCCGGGGCCGTCGCCCGCCCCGTCCACTCCGTGACACCACACGCACTTCGTAAAGTACACCCGCTTCCCAGCCTCGATCATATCCGCGGGCGGGGCAGGCGCCAACTCTCCGGCCGGCCTTGAAGCCTTCCGGCACATCCGCGGCTTGCGCCACCGATCCGGGACTGCCGGCGAAAAATAGCGCGCCAAATGCGGCACTGAGCACCAGCGCCGGCATCACTGTCGATCTCAAAGTCCTCATTGTTAACCTCACCACCTGTTCTCCCAGGTTGTTTGTAAGAATCGCGATTAATCCCATGTACGAGGATAATAGCCCGTGTGCCAATACTCGAAGAGAATAACCTTCCAGATTTCATCCGTAGTGAGGTGCTGTTCCCACGGTGGCATCACAGAGGCCCACGGGAAGCCTTCGTTGGGCAGACCGATCCCGCCTTTCGCCACGCGCCAGAAAATGAACGTCTCTTGGAGCTGGGCAATCGTACCCGGGTCCGTAAAGTTCGCCGGAATCGGATTGAAGGCAAAGGCATGCAAACCGCGTCCATTCAGGTTATCGCCGTGACAAAAGTGGCAGTTTTGGAAGAAGATCTCTCCACCTTCACGCACATACTTCAAATAGCCCTCGGCCTTCTCGTCCCAGGGATTGGCATTGGGCTGCATCAAGCGACCCATCGACTGCTCGACGATGAGCTTGTTGCTATACTCCTGATCGTACTTGCCTTCAGGATTCACTCGATACGGATTTTGCGCGGTTTGTAATGTATAGGTCTTACCGTGAACCTTGGTACTAGCCGGCGGCGCCGGGTGGACGGTACGCAATTCGATCGGCTCATCGATGCTGGGTTTCATTGAGAGAAATGAAAATCCCCCAATAAGGATCGGCAACAGCACCAGGTACAGCGTGCGCAATGCCTTATGGAAGCCGGTATTGGCATCGAGAACGTTGATGATCGGTTGTTTGAATTTCTTCCAATCTTCCTCGTTGGCGGACACCCACATGAATACGGCCACCAGCGACACGGTGCCATACATAGCGCGCACGCTAAAGGGGATCGGAGGATACACGCGGTACTTCAGATACATTTGCAGGAACACCCAGAAAAGGACCCCCTGCCAAAACCGTGGCATGGCCATACCCATGGAATTGAGCAGATAGCTGATACCAGTGAAGCCGGCGACGAAGATCGCCAACTCGCTTAACATCTGCATGGGCATGTAGCCCTCGACAAGCCTGACGGTGTTCGAGGGGACTACTCCGAAGATCATCCCGATCAACAGGAGCAGTCCGACGACACCAATCAGTGCCCCGACTGACATTAGTGCTTTCATTTCGTCATCTCCCTTTGTTCCGAAGTGGAAACCAGCTCCCAGGAATTACCGCTCTTCCACCGCTCTTCCTATGACGCCTTGGGAGGCTCTTTCCCCTCCTGTACCTGTGACAGGTACTCGACAATCTTCTTCAGTGCCCCGGCGCTGAGTTTCTGCCCGAAGACCTTCGGCATGGTATTGTCGGGGAATCCCTTCACCACGTAGGCGCTGGGCTCCACGATCGACTCCATGATGTACTCGGGCGCGTTCTTCGCCTTTCCCTTGTACTCCTTATCCTTTAAGCGCAGGGGCGCATTCGTACCTTCGACCAGTTTGGGGCCGATGGTCCCTGTTGCACCGGCGATTCCCGGAATTGTGTGACAAGCAACACATTGCGCCTTGGCAAAGATTTGATCGACAGGCTCAGTTCCATCTGCCATCAACGCCGTGGCACCGGCAGGAGCAGCTCCGGCATCAGCCGGCTTCGGACGATCGGATTCCGGAATGAATTTCTCATACGCCTTGATGATTTCGTCGTAGCTCGGGGCTTCCTTTCCTTCGCGGACATAGAGCCACGTGTCGACGGCAGCCAGCTCCGGCAACGACAGGGAGATTGGTGGCTTGTGGATCGCCGGCATCGGGCTTTCTTTATCGTTCGTGCCCTTCACACCATACCCGGAAACCACGAAACAGCTGGGGCACGAGTGCGATTCGGCAATGTATTCGATACCGTTTTCCGCGGTTCCGGATCCAGGGAACGCTTCCTTCTGAGCGGAATCACGATCAGCCGGCTTTCCTTTGTGGTACCGCGGATCCTCCAAACGCTCCTTTGCTGCTCGGTCGGGAAGACCATCGAGGTTTGGAGCACGCTCGCCCAGCATCCCCTTATGGAACGCATGGCACAGCGGGCACTGGCCTTTACCGATAGCTCCCTGCACCTTGTTCTGACCGATCCCGCCGAAGATGATTTTTTCACCCTCGTCGGCAAGTTCGGTTTGCGGCATGTTGCTGAAGTCTTTTTTCTCTTCCTTGGGTGGGAATCCACCCTCCACCTGCGGTAGCCAATTTCCATACCCCGACAGAGCGGCGGCGATAAAGAACATGAACCCACCGATCTTCAACAGTGCGCTGATGTTCGTGAAGTATAGCGCCATCATGAAGGTCATCGAGGTAATCAGCACCAGAGAAACTGGCAACAAGCGTGATTCCGCGAAGAAGTTCATCTTGTTGTTGGCGATAGCCATAAAGAGCAGAATCGCGCCCAAGATTCCAATGAACGTCTTGAAGACCGCCCGCTTGTTGGCCACGGGATCCGAGATGGACGCCTTGAAGTAGAACATCAGGGCGACAAGAATCCCCAATGCCGGCCATCCCATCGCTAAGGCCTCTTTAATCAGTTCAATCACAGCTCAAACCTCCTGCAGGAGGGGAAGGCCTCGTCGTCGGATACGACGCGAGGCTCTTCCCGCACAATTTGGGTTCCTGTATTTGGGTTAGTGGCCGACTGCGGGCTCCGGTGCCCTTCCGGGAGCACCTGCCTTGGCTTCCACTGGAGCTTTTTTCGCACCCAGCGTCCCGAGCCAGAACACGAACATGATGCTCATCCAGAAGAACAAGACGTTGAACGAAATCATGTTGGCGGCAAACCCGACCGTGTGGGTGTAGGCCCAGGGTGAGTTGTCACGCATGATTTCGTTCACGTGCCAGAAGAGGCGGACGGATGAACGGATGTAGCCCATCAAGCCCATCATCCAGGTGAAGGCCGTGGCTAGCATGATCAAGGCATACTGAGAACGGGCCGAGATCTTGCCCCACTCGATTGGTCCCGTTTGTTTGGCCCCCTTCATCATGACACTATTGAGTCCGAACATGAAGAAGAGACAGGACAGTGTTGTTGCCACCTGCGGCACGGAAAGTCCCACACGGACGTTTGCAGGGATATAGTACCCATAGATGGCGAGCCAGATGATATTGACGTAGGCGAAGAAGAAGAAGCACCCCATGAAGATGTTGCCGAACTTGGACCACGATACCGTCGACACCTTGTTGCCTCGCATGTACCACACGAAGCTGAGCACGGTCGTCGTAATGATGACGTTGATGCCGCCGTTCTTTGCCGACATTACGCCATAGTTTCCAAGCACCGGGTGTTGCTGCCCACCCATGGCCTTTAACTCGGCCGGCGTCATCACCATCGTGTGCGGTGTGATGAAGACCAGGAACCCACACACCAGGAGGAACACCAGGTACTTGATATAACGCTGATACTTTTCGGCCCCGCGCATACGACCAAGCGCCTGCCAGAGATAGTAATTCGTGCTGAGGAAGAGAATGCCGATCATGGTTGCCTGAATGATGAACAACCAAGCCAACAATCCGCCCATCAGGGTGATCCCCATCTGCTGGCGATAGGCATAGACCTCGCGCATGAGCCAGTAGCCGGCGAAGGGCAGCGGAATCAGGAAGGACACGCCGAGAGCCATCGCAATATAGCCCATCCAGTCATAGTGGGCGCGCTCTTCGTCGGTCTTCGCAGAAAGGAACCGATACGCCGCGTAAGCCGCCACGACACCGCCGCCGAACGCCATATTGCCGAGAATGCGATGAACGTTAAGCGGGTTCCACAAGGCCGTGTGAATCACGTGCCAGATGTTTCCAAGAAAGCGCCCCTGCTCATCCACACCAGCCGGCGACATCATGAAACCGATCCAGGAGTTCGCCAGGAACATCAGGACGGTACCGATGACGTTCAGAATCACCGACATGCTCAGGTGAATCCACTTCAAGAACCCTTCCTTCATCTTGTCCCAGCCGTAGTAGTAAATGTAGAGGGTTCCGCTCTCGGCCACGAACATCAGCGCATAAATGTGCATGACGGGCCGGAATATCCCGGACAGATATTGAAAGAAAGCCGGATAGAGCGTCAGGAAGGTGAAGATCAGAATTCCGCCCAGAATTGCGGTCAGCGAGTAGGCCGTCAAGCTGATCTTGATGAAGTCATAGGCCAACTGGTCATACCGCTTGGCCATTGCCTTGTCCTTCGTCACAACTCCCATGAACTCGATGATCATGCAGAAAATGGGAACGGCAAGAACAAAGCTGCCGTAGTAGAGGTGCTGCTGGTTTGCGAACCAGAGGAGGACCCGGCTTTCGAAGTTATACCGCGGATAGTCCTTCTCGCTATCCGTCGTTTTCGGAGCGGGCGCACCGGATACGATGCCCTCCGTCTTGTAGTACACATCCTTGCCCTTCTCAACCTTGGCCTCACCGCCCTCTTTCTTAGCCGTATCAGCCGGCGCGGCTGGAGCCGGTGCACCACCACCGCTCGCAAGCGCGGGAATCGCGACTAAAATCGGCAGGAGGAGGAGGCCGATCATCGCGCTCAGCGCCATGATCGACATCAACTTCTTGCGGGTTACAGGACCCATGGGTTACCTCCTTGATACATCACGTATGTGAGCGACAACTTCGAAACTCTTGTCTCTTCAACGATTACTTGCGGAAGAGATACCAGTAATCCAACCCCTGCATGTCCATCAAGAAGTGATCGACGGCAGTGAAATAGGCAATGCAGATCAAGGCGGACACCAGGAGATACATGATTGTTTGGCCCATCTCAAACCCCCCTCAGCGTAGTAAACCAGCCTAAAAAGTTTACGAGCGGAATCAGCACGGGCACTGAATCCCGCCAAACCAATAGAAAAACCAGAGGCTGACCGCGCAGGTGATGTAGAAAATCATCTTGCCGATCTTAATCTTGATGTCGTCTTGAGGCTGAGCAGCTTCCATTCCCATTGTGGGTCTCCTAACGGTTTAAGTACGTATTTGGAATTGACACACCACCTGCTCTGTGTTAATCAAAATTTCTCACGCGGACGCGCAAAAATAGGAATTTTTATGGCAAAAAACTCAAAAGTGTTCGACATTATAGTTTTGGCCGGAATGGTTGTCAATATCATTTTGGCCGTGTTCTTGATCCTCTACTACTTTGATTTTCTGTAATATTCTTGGAAGATCCCGGCCCTGCTGACTCACCGTTTTGATCCACCGATCGAGCACATCGGAAGCCGATTGTTTCATCACGAAAATCGGCCATCATTTTCGAACGGCTGGTGATGCGAAGATCGGATCCGGAGCTGGTATACCCTGCTCCGCGGAGTACCCGAAATGTCCCGTGCTCGAGACTCTTGGGGTTCCTCTCGGGGGCCTCGGCGTAGGCATTTTCCTGATACCAGTCTTCGACCCATTCCAGGACATTCCCCGCCCCGTCCATCACTCCATACGGACTGACGTCGCTCTTGAAGTGTCCCACGGGTGCGGTGACGTCGTACCCGTCATCAACCCGCGCCCAGTTCGCGCCGGCTGGAATTTCCACGTTTCCCCAGGGCCACAACCGTCCATCGGTTCCACGCATCGCCTTTTCCCACTCCGCTTCGGTCGGCAACCGTCGGCCAGCCCACCGACAATAGGCCTGCGCATCGTCCCATGACACGTACACCACGGGCTGATTCGCACCGCGCATGCGAGCCATGTTTTTGGCGTAGCGGGAGGGCGGCCCTGACTTCCGATGGCCGGAGGCGTTCACGAAGGCCGCATATTGCGCATTCGTCACCTCGTACCGATCGATCATGAAGGCATCGAGATAGATCGACCGCTTCGGTTGCTCATCGAAACCGCCTTGATCGGTCCCCCTGATGAAGACCCCGGCTGGTATCAAGACCATGTCTTCTTCGACGGGAGTTTCCATGGAAACCGACCCGGCGGGGGTTTCGACGGAAGCGGGGTCGACGTGTGCAGCCTCATCCTCAAACGGCGTCAGGATGGTGCCGCGAAGGATCCCCATGATCGGAAGGCTGGCCGCAGCCAGAACGGCGAGGAGCAGTGCGACCTTGAACTTCGTTTCCAACATGGCGCGACCAATTACTTGGTCACTGCATCGGTCTCGGGATCCTTGGCACAGCGGAATCCGACCGTGATGTCATGCCGCCAGGGCTTCGCCTGAAACCGCTTGGACGGTCTGGCGTTGCGTTTCGTCTCGCGCCACGACCCCCCTCGAATCACCCGCTGCTCGCCTTGGTCCGGACCTTTGGGATCGCGGTACGGTGCTTTTTGATAGTAATTTTCTTCGTAAAAATCCGCGACCCATTCCGCCACATTGCCCGTCATGTCGTAGAGCCCGAATGGGCTGCGGCCGCCTTCGAACGACCCCGGTGGAGCGAGATACCGGAACCCGTCCTCTGTACCGTCGATGTTGGCATAGCCGACGACGAACTCGTCTCCCCACGGATAGCGGCGCTTCCCCTCACCGCGTGCAGCCTTCTCCCATTCTGCTTCCGTGGGCAAGCGCTTGCCGGCCCACTTGCAGTACGCCTGCGCGTCGTCCCACGTTACCGCGATCACGGGATTCTCCGGCTTGAGCAGCTTGGCAGGATCGTCTTCGAAGACTTCGATCTTCCGCTTGGGGCGCTTGGTCATCTTGGCAAACCGATTGTACTCGTCCTGCGTCACTTCCTTCTTATCGATGTAGTAAGTTTTCAGGTAGGCCTGATGTTCGGGCCTCTCGTCCGGGTCGCTGTCGTCGTCGCGGCTCCCCATGATGAAGGGACCTTCGGCGATCTGCACCATTTCCCGCCCGTCGTCGCCGATGAACGTCTTGTACATCGAAAAATCCTGTTTGGCCGCCGTCACGGTCGCCTTGGTCTCAGTCTTGATCGACAGGGCGAGTTCACGCATCTGCTTCGCCTTGTAGGACTCATACACCAGCCCTGCGATCATCGCGATGAATGAGCCGAACACGAAGATGATCGATCCGATGAGCACACCCCTGTTTTCCATGTCGCTATGCGCCCTTCACGATTTGATGGTGGCGGACGTGCTCGCGTGATCCTCGGACGAATCGTTCGACGCAGCGGCCTTGCGGCTGGCCCGCATGTCCAACAACATCGAGATCTGCACGCCCAAGAACCCGCCCATCGCGGCCCCCGCGCCGGCTCCAAAGGAAGCCTTTTCCCATCCTGCCACCAGCCACGCCAGCAACCCGCCCAGCACCGTTCCAACCAGAATGCTGATCAGAAATCGGCGGCCGCCGAGAAAGCCGACCACGGCCCCCAGCGCCAGGCCCAGTCCGGACGCGAGGGGGGCGGAAGACCCGCCCATGATTGAACCGATCAGAGTCCCCACCGTGCCCATCACGACGACACCGAACAGAATATCGAACAGTGTCTTGGAGGACAGACGGTTCATCGTGGGTGGGGACTCCGGATCGTCTGACGACCGACCTCGCTCATTTGCTGCGACTGACCGTGATGCCGCCAAAATCTATTTCCACTCCAGGAGCCGCAAAGAGGGAGATCCCCCAAGCCTTCTCGGCGGGCTCGTGCTGGTGAATCCGCTTGAAGTCCTCATAGACGTTGATGCGCTCCTCAACCCATTCGTTGAGCGGCACCAACCCACTCTGCACGACGATTTCCGAGCCGCTGAACATGCCTCCCTCGATCACGGTGCCTTCCGCCTTTCCGGCGCTCCAGATGTACTTCGTAAAGACCGGTATGAAGAGCAGATCCGTGTCCAGCGATGCATACACGGCCGCAATCGGTTCGGCCCCGGCCGGAGCCTTGTGCAGACGCCATCGCCAGGACAAGATGGGATAAGCCTTAGGGTCCCACTCGATCTTGCGCTTTTTCACGCGTTGACCGGCGTCACGCGCGGCCAGGAAATTCTGTCCGTTCTCGGATTGCACCTTGTAGGCTTCACGGCCCTTTGCCTGACTGCGCTGATTTTCATGCTGCCAATTGACCGGGAATCCGTCCTGATCCTTGGACTGGAAATCCTCCAACACGAGGACGCCCTGGTCCGCGGCATGCCCCTGCACACCGGCGCTACACAGTACGGAACTCCCGATCAGCGTCATCACCAACCACCTTCCGACCACCATTTTCATCGTCCTTCTCAACTCCCCTTCCCGACTCTTCATCCCTCATGCGACGGAGAGGGCAAGAATGCCGGCTCTTTCTCCGTCGACAACTCTTCATGCATCACCGGCTGCTGCCCGCGCTGGCACACCCAGAACAAAAACAAGACCACTCCCCAGAAGACCACCATGTTGATGGTCACCATCTTGGCCGCGAATCCAATGGAAGGCGTAAAGGCCCACGGCGAGGTATCGGGCATCAACTCACTGACATGCCAAGCCAGTCGGCCCGATGACCGAATGTATCCCATCAATCCCATCACCCAGGAGAAGGCGGCGGCCAACCCGAAGAGCCCGACCATCCCGCGCACAGACATCTGACCCCACTGGATCGGCCCGTGCACGATCGATCTCCGCAGCATGGCGCGATTGATCAACAGACCGACCATCACCACCGTAAACGTCGTCATGGCCTGCGGACCCGACAAGGCCACTCGAACACTCGCGGGCAGGTAGAATCCGTACACCGAGAGCCACACGATGTGCGTAATACCGAGCCCGAACAGTACGCCCAGAATAATGTTTCCCGTCTTCACCCACGACACCGTCATCGTGCGGTTGGCTCGACGATACAACATGTAGCTGAGCGCGGTGATGCAGATCATCACGTTCACGGCCCCATTCTTCGAGGACATCACCCCGTAGTTTCCCACCACCGGATGCTGAGCCCCACCCATCGCTTTGACTTCGCTGCCCGTCACCAGCAGCGTGTGCGGCGTGAGCCAGATGAACAGACAGCCCACCAGCGCCAGCAGCAGGTACTGGTAATAAGGCTGGTATCGATCCCCGCCGCGGAGGCGTCCCATGCTTTGCCATAGGTAGTAATTAACGCCAAGGAACAGGGCGCCGATGAGGAGCGCCTGGACCACAAACAGCCAGGTCAAGAGCCCGCCCATCATGGTGACCCCCATGCTCTGGCGGAACGCGTACACCGATCGCATGAGCCAATAGCCCGCGAAGGGCATGGGCAGCAGCGCGCAGACGGTCACGAACAGGAAAATGTACCCGACCCAATCGTAGTAGGCCCGCTCCTCCTGCGTCTTCCCGGTGAAGAATCGGTAACAGGCGTAGGCCAGCACGACCGCCCCACCCGACATGATGTCAGCCAGGAAACGATGGACGTTGAGCGGATTCCACAGAGCCGAATGCAGCAGGTGCCATGCATTGCCCAAATACCGTCCCTGTCCATCGACTCCGGCCGGCGCCATCATGAAGGCCGCCCAGGCATTGGCCAACAACAGGAGCGAGGTCCCGAAGACGATCGACAACACACCGATCGAAGCATGCCCCCACTTCCATGCCGGGGCCGCCATGCGATCCCAGCTGTAGTAGTACAGGATCATGAAGAACGTCGTCCCCACGAAGACCAGCGCATAGACCGGCATCATGACCTTGAACGTGCTCCCCATATACTGCATGAAACTGGGATAGAGCGCGATGAACATCCCCAGCATCAGACTGCCCACGACGGCCGTCACGGAGACGGAAAGCAGCGCCACTTTCAGGAGGTCGCGGGCTAGGCCGTCGTAGCGAAGCGCCAACGCAGGATTGCGGGTCATCAGTCCCAGAAACTCGAGCAACACCGAGAAAATCGGCAGCGCCAGCACAAAGCCGCCGAAGTAGGTATGCTGCTGGGTGACGAACCATACCAGCAGTCGACTGTCCATCGAGCCGTACTGAGGGTAGTGAATCTCGTTGCCCGTCGGGGCCGGGGGTCCGCTCGGCACGCCAGGAGTCCGGAAATAGACATCCGCGGCCTGGTCTTCTGCCGCCATCGCGACCGGTCCAACGATCGTCGCCGCTATCGCGAGGAGCAGTGCCGTCAGCACCGCGACGATCGTCGACCGAACATGCTGCCGTTGAAATCGTACACACATGTCAGACATGACTAGATCCTTTGACCGCTCTTCTCAAGAGCCGTGGCACCCGTCAATCGCGCGCCATCACCCAGACCTCGCGATTGCCCGAGAATCCCCATTACGAATGGGCAGCGGAGCAGGGCACTCGAGATCGTGCTCTGTTCACGGTTCTCGACCTCGCGCCGATGGCCCAGGTAGTAGCAATACAAGGTCATAAGCCCCCCCACCGCACCAGCGATCATCGCCGACGCCAGGATCGACGGCGCGGCCTGATCAAGGAGATACAGCAGGCCGCCGACCATGACCAAGTAATACGTGGACGCAAAGGCCAACCCCGGCCACCACCAGAATTTCACCAACTCTCCCCAGGCAATGCGCGAAAAGGCCGCCTTCCAGTCGCTTTGTCCGTTCTGCCCCGCGAAGAATGCCAGCAACGCAACCGAGCCCGGTACCAGGGTCGCCACGGCAACCTGTCCGTATACAGCCGCCTCTCCCCGAAGCACCAGCGATAGCAGCAGGGACCCCGAGAAGGAACCAACCACGCCCACTCCCACCCACAGCCACAACAGGGCTGGCGGTTGCTGAAGCAGCGCACGCAAAGCCGTTCCGTCGGGAAAGGTCACGAGCGGGCGGCCGCTCGCCTGGAGCCAGCGAACGTGTCCGATTTCGAACGCGTCACGCGCAACGGCGGTGCAGGAAATGATGATCGCCATCATGGCCGGTCCGTCTGGATGTTTGCCGTAGTCGTACCCGACCAACCACAGCAACGCGAGCACCAACAGGGATAATTGCACGCCGTACACGAATCCGATCCATCCGCACAGCCATCCCGCCTGGTCGAACCCATCGTCGGTGAGCACCTTGGCGAACGTAGCGCGCCGACCGACGCGGTAGGCACAGGCCGCCGTGACCAGCGCGATGAGCCCGCTGAACACGAGCAACGTGAGCGGATCCGCCAAATTCACCACGTGTTTCGCGGCACGGTACAGACCGAAAGCCGCCAGGCCCGGCACGAACATGACCAGGCGTTTCCGTTTCCGGACGGATTCTTCCGTCACGGCCAGGGACAAACTCGGCAATACGCGTAACGCGAGGCGATGCAGCATGTTCGGCTCGTTAGACGTTAAACATGAAACGGACGCAACCGTGTTCGTTTTCCGTCTCACGATTCACGTCTTAGGTCCTTTTTGCGGCCATTCCGAAATATCGCGCTTTGACTTCTTCCATCATGGCGACCGTCACACGGGGGGCGCCGCGGTCGACCGCCGTGCGTTCCAGCTCGACGCGTGCCATGGCCCGCACCGCAGCCGGCACGTTGGACAGCCGACGCTCGGCTTCCGACTCCCACATTACCGCATCCCCCGTCTTGGCCTGCTCGATGAGATCGTAGGTCACGACCCGGTGCCGGTGGCGCCGCGCATACTGTTCCACCAGCTCCCGCATGAGAGGAGCCGCATAGGGCGGCAGCCGGTCCAACCGATGCTTGGCGTCGTCGCTCCACATCAACCGATCGACGAACGACTCGGCTTGGCCGGCGGGCAGTTCGATCCCCACGATCCATCGGCAGGGCCGGCATTCGGTGCGCACGAACCACGCAGGAGCGCCGTCCCCTGTCAGGCGTTCCTCCACCCCTTCCGTGTGCATCCAATTCCCGCACCCACAGGTCAGCATAACCATCCATCGTGAGGCATGAAATGCGAGACGTGAAATGGAGCGGAGCCGTCATTCATCTGAGCACTCTCAAGTCGCAGAACACTTACCCAATCTTGCCCGGATACAGGATATACAGCATCGTGTAGGTGAAGGTGCCGGTCAGAAAAAGCACGCAATAGATGATCATGGTGAACCGACCCAACGCCCGGTGCCGCTCCGCCCCGTTCGGCCAAATTCGCTGGATGCCCATCTCCACCGCGAAGACGATGGCCACCAACACCAGAAATCCTAGATACACCTCGAGCTTGCGCGTCGAGAATCCGGCCGACATCACGCGCGTGCCGAACAGGGCCAGCACGATCGCGGTCAGCGCACCGAAGATCAGTCCGACTTTTTTCCAGGACGTCAGCAACTGCCTGTCGTTCAGCACACGGGCGCCGGCGACAAAGTGCTGCGAACGGAACCCCAGCACGATCATGTAGATCGCCATCACGAGCCCGATGATTACCAGGATGATGTGGATGGTCAGGATCGGGATGAACACATAATCGTACAGGTCTTGCGAACCGCCGAACCCTTCCTTCCCTTCCACCGCTAGCACGCCCAACTGCCGAAACAAATAATAGGTCGTAAAGAAGCCCAGCATGGCGATCATGCCGCCAAGCATGAGCCAATGATGGGCATGCCCTTGGCGCTGTTTGGCCTGAATCCACCCCACGATGAAGAGGCCGGTGAACAGCGTGGCCATCAGTTGGCTTAGGTCCGCCCCCAACGTGGCATGGGTGCCGAAAAATCCCGGCTGTCGCATGAGTTCAAACATCTCGGTGACCTACGGTGCGCGGACCCCTTGGACGACGGCCGTCCGTTCGAGTTCCTCGATCGAGGCATAGCCTCCGTCCCGCATCCACTGCATAGCGTCGGCTGTGCGGTAACAGGCGCCCTGCTCGGTATTGACCAGAATGTGCACGGCGAACGCCGTGGTCCACGCAGGGCTGGTGCCAGAAGAGTCCAGGAACCGATCCTTGATGATCAGGCGTCCCCCGGGATTCAAGTGACCGTGGATCTTCCTCACCAACGCCGCATTCGTGGCCAGGTCCTGATAGTGCAGGATGTCAGACATCAGCACAACGTCATACGGGCCACCCAGCGCATCGCGGTTGAAATCGCCTGCCTTCAGGTGAATCCGACTTTCCAGCCCCGCCTCCTTCACCGTCCGTTCGGTTACCGGAAGTGTGGTGGGCAGATCGAACACCGTGGCAGTCAATTCCGGATAGACCCGGCAAAAGGCAATGGCGTTGGTACCGGCCCCACCCCCCAGATCCAAGAGGCTTCGCGCCGATCCCAGCGCCAGCCGCTTGGCAAAATCCGGCCCGCTTTGCTGCCCGATGCGATGCAGGACGGAGAGGACGTTCGCCCCCAACACCGGATCCGTCTCGAAGACATGCCGGGTGACCGGCGAGCGTCCCGTTTTGACTGCCTCCTCTAAGCGCCCCCAGTTGGCCCATTCGGCATCGTGGAGGAGCAGGAGGTGGCCGACATACTGAGAGGAGTGCTTGACCAGATGCTGCTGCGCCACGGGAGTGTTCGAGTACACGTCCCCTTCTTTCGCGAGGAGTCGCATGGCCACAAGCGCGTTCAGGAGCAACTCCAGGGCTCGAACATCGGCCTCGATTCGTGCCGCAGCCTCCGAGGCAGTCCGCCCGCGACCATCCAGGACCGAAAAAATGTCCAACTTGACGGCAGTTAAGAGGATTTTCGTTTCCCAGTAGTAGCCGAGCTGAAAGACTTCGGCGAGGGACAATTCACGTGACACGAATCACCTGTTGGCGCACGGTGAAGGAGAAATTTTGGCATCTTACCCAGTTCAGAAAGCGAAACGCAAGGTAAGCAAACCCACGCAAACCGCGCGAAAGTACACAGAATGCGTCTGAAAACAAAAGGGGCAGTGACCGACCGGTCACTGCCCCTTCGCCGGGAACAAACCCCGTCGAAACGCGCGATCGCTTACTTGAGTTCTGCCTTCAGATTGGCCGTTCCACCGTCCGCGACATCCACTTCGAACTCATAGCGCTTGCCTTTTCCGACGAAGGGATGCCAGGCGACCACTTTGTGTTTGCCCGGCGGCACATCCTTGATTTCGAAGGAACCATCGTCCTTCACAACTGCATAGTGCGCGTTCGTCACCGGGAGGAAGAAGGATTGCATGAACTCATGCTGGTCGCACTGCAACCGATAGTAGCCTTCCTTTTCGGCGCCGCCACGGAAGGTCACCGGCTTCTCCAGCTTGTCCCCCTTCTTCGCCNNTGGGATCGTCCGGATCTGCATCGTGGTTTTCAGCGCGGAACGGTCTGTTGTTCACGACGACTCCGGCAAAGGGAAGGAACTCGCAGAATTCAGCCACGACATCCGTGCCCTTATAGCTGTCCATGAATGCCTTGTCCTCGATATCGACCACGGCCACCACCGCGTTCTTCAGACCACCATCCTTACCGACCTCGATGGTCTTGAGGAACCGCTTGTCGCCATCCATCAGGCTCTTGTTCGGATTCTTCGGACAAAACTTCGGGTTCGGGAACTTGCTGAAGAGGAACTCTTTCTGTTCCGCTTTCCCGGCATAGGTCACTTTTCCAGCAATCGTCCCGCCCGCAAACGAGGTGAGGGGCGCAGCTAGCAACGCCGCGGCCGCCATCCCGAATACTGCTGTCATGGCACCCTTCTTCATGTCACTGCCTCCTTGTGATGAACATTAACCGAATGGACCAATGAGTCACCAACCCGATACGGGGAGGGGCCGGTGACCATTGCCCCCCCCGAGAATCTTGTCCGTCTTGGCGTGGCTAGCCTTACGACCCACATCCAGGCCTCGGAACGTGAGTGTATACAGGAATCCTACAAGCAGTGTCAACTTCAAATCAATCGATGAAGAGTCCTATGATTTCGTGGTATTAGCTGGCTTCACCCGATGCCCGATAATCCGCCCGATGGCCCCGCCGGCCGCCGCCCGAACCCCGTCGTCCTCATCGTGCAACGCCGATTTCAGAACGGGCAACAGCTCCAGGCCGCCGATTTGCCCCAGTGACCGTGCCGCCGCGATGCGCGGGCGCGGAATGGGGTCCTTCAACATGCCGGCCAGGAACTCCACCGCTGCTTGAACGTTGGCTCCATGGGCCCGACCGAGCGCTTTCGCCGATGCCGACCTGGTACCTGGATCTTTTTCCTGGGCCAGTTCATAGGCCAGGGGCATGACCGTTTCCGCCGGCTCGCCGATCCGCAGCAGTGCCGAGATGACCGCCGCCTTCACGACCGGATTCGGGTCGTGTAGCGCCTGCTTGAGCGCGGATGCTGCCTCCTTCACTCCTAGCTCGCCCAGGCTGATGGCCGCCGCGGTGCGCACCGCAGGAATTTTATCCTCCAAGGCCCGTTCCAAGGCGGGAATGGCCTGGACCTTCCCCAATTCGCCCAAACCGGACGCCGCCGCGCCGCGCACGGACGGCTGAGCGTTCCCCATCGCTTCGAGCAGAATCGGCAGCCCGCGCGCGTCTTTCAACTCCCCTACCATCCGCAGAGCCGTTGCCCGCTCTTCCGGATTTTGGGCAGACGCCGCCTTCTGCACGACCTCCCACATAGCCGGTTGACCGGACTGGAATAGCGCACCCGCCGCCGCAAGTCGAACCACAGCCTGCTCATCTTTGTACGCCCGTTCCAGGAGCGGCACGACGGACCGATCCCCGCTCTTCCCCAACACCTTGATCACTGCCGCCTTCACGAGCCCCGCCTGGTCCTCAAGCGCTTTGCGCAGGCGAGGCGAACGCCTTCCGGCCTCGAGTTTGCCCAGCCCCTCCGCCGCCAGCGCCCGAACCAAGCCCGACCCATCGCTCAGGCCATCTTCAAGGAAGGGCACGGTATCAGGCGAGTCGAAATCCTTGAGCGCGGTATAGGCGACCCCTCGCATTTGCTCCCGCATGTCCTTGACCAGGACAACGACAAAGCTCAGCGAGATCTCCCGAAGCAAGGGCAGATCATCCTGTTTCAGCGTCTGCTCCAACGCCTCGTATTCCACCAACGCATCTTTGGGTTTTCCCAGCCGAAGCAGCGCTCTGGCCTTCAGTCGTCGAACTTCCGGCCCCGCCTTGCCTTCTTTGAGGAGCCGGTCCGCGGCATCCACCGTCTCCTGATACTGCTTCTTGTCGAAGGCGCCCTGGGCTTCCTGCAAGGTCGTTGCATTCGAGGGTGATGCCATCGACAGCAGGGCACAGACCAGGGCGATCCGGCAGCCCTTCGCCGGATTTCCCCGCCCTGGCGCACACCGGGATCGCCTGTCGTTGACTGTCAACCCCTCGCCCGTCTGCATGCCAGCCTTACCCCCGCTCTCGCATCGTTGCCTGCGGCATCCACCGCTTGTATCCGGTCGGCTCCTCAAAATAGTAATCCGGTTGCGGCGAAAACCTGATGCGCTGATATTCGATCGACCAATCCCGATCCTGGCTCACCAGTTTCAGCACGACGCCCGATTCGACGTCCACCCATTCATAGAACCGCTCATTGCGTCCGTTGTACTCCGCGCGTACCTCGTACAGCTTGGCGGGCCGTCCGACTGCCGTCGCATCCCCCAGCAACACCCGGGTCTTTTCTCCGGGCAGTCGCGGCTGAATCGGCAAGACTTCTTCCGGCTTGATCGGGAGTGGAAGAATTTGCCGCCGCTGCGCGAGCAAGAACCAGGATTCACGCTTGTCCAGCCTGATGATCTCGATACTCGAGTAGCCCAATTCCGTCTTGACCGCATACTTGTATTCCAGACGGAGCCGATCTCCCTTCGCAAACACCTGCGCCTCGGATTTTCGGCCTTCAACCTGTTTGATCAGCGACGCCGAGAACTCAGCCTGTTGGGGAATCGGGGGGGACGAGGGACTGCTCTGTGCGTGGGCCGACGCCACGAAGACGAGGCAGAGGCCGGATGAGCACACGAGATCCCGCAACCGTCGCGCACGGCAGGTTCGACCGATACTATTGCTGCTGCTCGACCAGCGGTTGAATATCAATAGGGTGCCCCAAGGACTCCAGACCGAACCGCGGATTGTCTATCACTTTGTAGGCCGTCCGACTGCCTCTCGGCGCCGGCAGCGAGACCCGCTCCGTCGTGGTTCCGTCCGGGTGGATGGTGACCATCCGCGTCAGCCCAGGACCGGACTGCGGATGCCAGACGACCATCTGGTAGGTACCCGGCGGCACGTTCGCAATCGTGAACTGCCCCTGCTCGTCGGTAACCGCGTAGTACGGATTGTTCACCGCCATGGCCCAGCTTTCCATATACGCGTGGAATCCGCACTGCATGTAGAAGGTCCGACGTCCTTTGTTGAGATAGATCGGCCCGACGAGCGACTTCCCCGGAGCATGATTGTGGGTGGCGTGAATGTTGCCGCGCTGATGCTGGTGATTCAGGATCAGCGGCGTATTGAACAGGACGCGCGCACCGGCCTCCAGAGAGGTCTCATAGCCCTGGATGTCGTGCATGACCGGATCCATGTTTACGACCTCCACCGCATGACCGTTCCGCACGATCGTGATCCAGGGCTGGAACATGCAGTCGCGCGCCTCGATCAGAGGAACCGACAGATCGAACGGTTTACCGGCATCGACCCCCTCCAACAGGACGATGGCGTTCTTCAACCCACCCTCTGCGCTCACGATGAAATCGCGCAACAGGCGCCACCCCCTGCCGTTCGAGATACGCCCGCAATAGATCGGGTCCGGAAAGGTGATGAGGTTGAAGCCTTTCGGCTCCGGTACGGGACCGGCCAGGCTGACCGTGCCCTGAAGCGTCCCCCCGTGCTCGACCTCGATCACGTCGTACGCATCGACGGGGGCGCCGCCCCACAGCAGCAGCACCAGTCCGAGCATGCCAGCCAAAGCCGCGAATCGAGGATGCACTTGAGTCAAGGTCATTGGTTACTCCTTCGCCTGTTGTTCGGAATCGGGTAGGAAACGGGCCATTCCACAGCCGACGCAGTTCCGTCATCTTACACAACCGTACGCACATAACAAAAGGGGGGAGCCTCCGTAGGCTCCCCCCGATTGCTTCCCTCCCTCGTGCGAGGGCGGTGCGCTGTTACTTCGCCGCGACTGGGATTGCGTGCGCAGCCGGCTGATCGAGTCCGGCGCTCTTGGCCCCGGCGCTTGCTCCCGCCAACGGCAGCAACCGTGTATCGCCCGCTGGCAACACGCGGAGATATCCCCACTGCCCGGACTGAGAGTACGGCAACCGCTGGTTGCTGTACACGTAGTCGCCCGGGAGCCGATAGATACCGCCGGCGGACGGCAGGAAGGCATCGAGCACTTCCGAACCGGAGTACTCGACCACACTGATCTGATCCGCGCCTCGCATGAACGGCTCGATCGGCCACTCATGCTTTTCGACACTGAACATGCCGTTCTGCTCGTTGCTCACGCCGAGGATATGGATCCGGACCGGATCGCCCGCATGCGCCTCGATGATCGGCGTCGCGGGATCCTCGGGCTTGTCCGCCTTGCACGGCTGGAACACTTTGCCCAGCGAGCAGCCCTGCTCTTCACGATACTTGTACGGTTCCGACCTGTAGTTGACGCCGGTCAGCCCCGCCACGTTCTGGACGTAGGGCATGAAGCTGGTGCCGATGATGTTGTCTTCGTCTTGGAAGAACAACGCCACGTCGCGATAGTTCGGGCGGTTTTCGTTCCCCGGCACCGAACGATCGATGATGACGTCGGCCGCCCAGGCGTTCTTGTTCGAAATATCGGCGCCGGTCTTCGGGTCGCGATACTTCGAGCCCTTCGGGCCGACCACGATGGCTCCGAACAAGCCGTTGCGCGGATTCAACATCACGTTCCCCCAGTCCCACACCAGTGAGGTGGTTTCTCCGAGGAACGGATCGGCGTAATACGTATAGGCCCGCTCTCCGCCCGGCGCAACGGTCTGATCACCGGGGTTGTTCCCCACGTTCGCGCCCAAGGATTCCTTCGGATCGAAAGCCAGGCCGATCGCGGAGAATGAGGCTTTGCTGTCCTTCATCTTGTTCTTCAGATGCACCTTGACGCAGTCGCCGGTGTTCACACGGAGCGTCAACGGCATCGGCTGCACTCCGCCCGCCACCTTGGCCACATCCTCTTCTAACGCATAGATCTTCGCGTCAGGATTGGTCAAGAGGATCTTCCGCTCGAAGTCCACCTCGATCGCCTCGGGCGCTTTTGCGTTGAACTTCATGCCTGGATAATCCATGGCCACGACGTTGAAGTGCTTGACTGGTGCGTCAGCCGGACAGACCGGCCGCGCTTCCGGAATCTCGTTCCGATGCGAGAACCCGGCCGGCAACTTCTTCAGATCCGGCACTTCCTTGTCCAACACCCGCACGATACCCCATCCACCTTCGGAGAACTTCGACGAACGTCCGTTGAAGTGGATGTAGTCACCGGCCTGCAACCGCGGTCCACCGGCCTGCGGCACCACGAGATCGTAGCGCTCGGCAATGCCGATATGGATGGAATTCTTGCGGTTGGCATCGCCCGCGTACCGTTCGCTAAGGAACGTGTGGCCGGAAATCGTCCACACCATCGACTCGTTCATCAGCGTGTGCAGCAGCCGGAACACCATGGTGTCGCCCACGTATGCGCGCAGAAGCGGCGTATAGGGATCACCGTGGACCTGACTGTTGAAGATCTGCGAAGCATCCGGGTTCGTGGCCAACCGCTGTGCGATCGGTCCCGCCCGGAAGTTCAGGCCGCTGCCGGTGGTATGTGTGCCACCGTTCAGGAACGGCATCGGCGTCATGTAGATCTTCTCGGGCATCATAAACGACACGGTCTTGCCCGCTTCAAGCGCCACTTCGATGGGCTGCCCGGGCGGATTGCCCGCCGTCACGATGTTGACCGTGTGCGGAACCGTATCGTGCACCTGCACCATCAGCTCGCGGAAGCTGCCGTTCACGCCGTGACCGACGGGCTCGACGGTCCGAATGTCGGCCACCGGCCCGCTGCGGATCGGCTTCCCGGTCTTCGGATCATGATAGGTGGACCCGACCGGCTCGGCGATGAACGTCCCGAACCCGCCGTGTGGCCACGTGGTCGCACCGAACGCATGGTCGTGCCAGAACACCGTCCCCACGTCCGCGTCGACCCAGAACCGCTGCCGCACGAATTCCACCGTCACGATGTCGTTCGCCGGATGATCATGCTTCAAGCCCTTGGCCAAGGTGATCGTGTTGCCGTTGATCGCCTTGATCCGAGACACTTCGTTGCCCTTCACGTTGTCGGCACCGACCAGGATCAGGGTGCCCACGTGATACTGCTTCGCGTTCTTCACAGTGATGGAGGTCGCGCCTTTCTTGGCCGCCGCCGTCAACACCGTGTTCATCGGGGCCGGAAGGCCCTTCTTGTTCTTCTTTTCCAGCATCGTGAACGGACGCACCGACTGTTCGTAGGAGAAGCCGGTGATCACGCCGTCCGATGCCTGGTTGTCGAACTGCAGGAAGTGCCAGTGCGTGTTGATCTTCGATGACTGGAAGTTCGTGTAGTCATCGTCGTCCCACTCGCTGGTCAGCGTCCAGTCGAGGCAGTCATAGATGTTGCCCCGGACGACCAACGGATACTTCAGGTCGTCGTTCTTGCGGATCTCGGCTTCCTCTTCGTGCAGCACGTAGATCAAGCCGTTCGGATCCACCACCGGGGGCTCCTTCCCGGTCTTCTTGGCAATGGTGATCGGCAGCTTGATGAAGTGCACGTTGTAATGCTTGCGGCCGGCGTTTTCCGGACACAGGCTCCACACGCCGTTTTCACCCGGCAATGCCTGATCTTCACTCTCGTCCCCGTTGGCGTCCCGGCGGATCATTTCCAGCCAAGGCGCACCCACGTGGTTCGGCGAAAACATCACGCGCTTGCCGAAATGGGGCGTCAGGTACGGCCACGCAACCTTCCCCGTCGTCGCCTCGAACATGAGCGGATGCCGCTTGCCCGGATGCGTCGACTTGTACTTCGGATTGTCGATCGTGCTTTCCTTCTCGCTCATCGCGCGGTTGCCTTCCCAGGTCCAATCCAGCACGGTGGCGTCGTAGGACTGTATCTGCCCCTTCTCATCGTCTTTGTGCCCCGGCTTGCCCGGGGGCGGCAACTGCATGGCCACCCAATCCTTGATGTTGATGACCGCCGGGTTGCTCTTCCAGTTGCTCTTCCCCTTCTCGACGATCTGGAACTGCTTGCCGAACCAATCGACCGTGGTGCCGATCAGCTTGTCGGATGTCACCGGGGCGCGGATGCGTCCTTTGCGGTCCGGCAATTCGCGCAGGTCCGGCATGACGTCGTTACGCAGGTCGCCCTGTTGAATCGTGTTGTACACGCGCCAGTACCCCCACATCCCCGCCACATAGTGGTGTGCCACGTGGCAGTGGAAGAGGAAGTCTCCGGCCAACTGCTGACAGAGACCGGAACCGCACTCCGTCTCCAGGTCGAGAGATTCGGACGGCCCGATCACTTCCACATCGACCCGGTCGGTCTTATGACGGATGACCGGATACTTGACCGGCCCGTTGGTCGCGGTGGCCCAGAGGTTCATGTCGTCGATGGCCCGCGGGCTGCGCGGCCAGCGAATGGTCCCGCCGTGCGGATGGTGGCTGTGGAACACTTCGGACCCGCCGTGCACGAGCCGGAACTTCGCGGGATCGCCGAGGTAGGAGCGCGGAATCGTCGGCGAGGGGTCGCCGAACGTGTAGGAGCTGTACCCCATCGACTCGTCCTCGAAGCCGAAGTACTCGTGCTGCACATGCATGTTGTTGATGCCGAACGGCTCACTGCGATAGTTGATCGCGCGGCCGCCCGGGCGGTACGCGTCGGTCAACGGATCGCGCTGTGGCAGGAAGTCGCCCTTCTTGTTCAGCGGACGGAAGGCTTCGTCACCCACTTCGTGGTAGTAGAGCACGAATTCGCGGAAGTCCGGGCCGGTGCCGTTCTTGATCATCACCTGCCAGCCGCTCGTGGCCGGGGTGGGGTCACCGCTGCCCAGCGCTTCGAGATACTCGGAGCCGCGCGGTTCGACGACGAAGGAGCCGAAGAGACCCATCACCGTCAATTCCCGATCGTTGCTGAAGGTGTGGAACTGGCGCACCCCTTCTTGCGTGCTCGGATGGATGTACCACTCAAATTCGCCGGCCTTGTCCTTCGCGACGATCGTGTCCGGATTGGTGGTGGTGGCCGATGCACCGGTTGCACTCACCACCATCGCCGAGCCATGGATGTGCAGGCTGACATCCTCGCCACCCTCCAGCCGGTTGGTGAGCTTGATCTTGACGCAGTCGCCCTGGTTGCCGCGGATGGTCAGCGGCTGGATCCACTGCGCCTGCACGCCGGGAATGACGGCGCCCGGATCGAAGCCTTCCTTCTCGCGCGATTCCTTGTTCTTCGCTTCTTCCGCGCGAACCTTGTCGATGTTCTCATCCAGCACGTACATGTACCCGGGATAGAAGTCGAGCCACTGGTTGAGCGTGATCTCGACGTTGATCGCGGACACGTTGTACTGCTTGACCGGCGCCGTGGCCGGGCACTTGCCGCCGCCCGTCACGGAAACCGGTTCGACCCGCGGATCGGACATCAACAGCATGTCCTGACCGCCGGCACCGTATTGGTGCATCATGGTCTGGGTGTTGAACATTCCGGTGTTGACCTGCTGCACCTGCGGATCATGGTTCAGATGATCCATGATGCGCTGGTGCTGCTGCTCGACCATCGCCGACCGTTCCGGCTTTCCAGCCAGGGAGTCCTCGATGATCGTTTGGCCCTTGAGCTGCTCAGCCCAGGCGGGCAACTGATGCGTCATCGCCATCTGCTGCGGCGCCGCATGGCTTGCGTGGGACAGTTCTTCAGCCGTGGCCGCCAGAGGGAGACAAAGCAAGGCTCCTCCGGCAATCACGCTGATTGCGCGTGATTTGACACGGGCGCTTAAATAATGATGATGCATGGACTGGCCTCCTTGCAGAAGTGAATGAAACAAACACGATACCGAATGAAACGCGCCGAACCTCGGTGTAGCAGCGGCCGCACCATTCAGGTAGATGGTGGACCACCCCCACCGAACATCAGCCGGTCAGACCCCGGAGCAGTCGGCACAGGCGTGCCTTCCGTCGGGAACCTGCGAGCCCTTATGTAACGTGGAGAAGTAGAAAGAGATGTTGGTGCATGGACCGGCCTCCTTGAAATGGGATTGAATCTTACGAAGTCAGAATAGACAGCTCCAAATTCCTAGAGTCGCAAGTGAGCAGACCGCGAACATTACTGAACCGGAGAGGCTCTGTCAACCCCTGGTTATCAATAGGAAGTGGTCTGGTGACGGCGCAGACTAGGGAGAGGTGGCGTATCAGTTGCGTTCGGCCAAATCACAGCAACAATCAGCAGGACGGAGAAGGCCACGGTTGCGGCGGTTAATATCCGGAGCTTCTTGTCCCCGTCCGTGCGTATGTCCGCGGCAATATTGGAAACTGTCTTGATAAGCCGATCCAACGCCAGGGTTATGTTGATAAATTTTCCGCCGGCGTCTTTGGCAGCATATTGCTCGGCCTGACCGCGAAGGCGGTTCGCCTTGTCCCGTGAAGGAGTGGCCCATAGATGGTGAAGCAGATCGACGGTGTGGTCAGAGGCGGTGAGATATGAAACGAGCTTCCCCTGCACCTCGCTTAACTCGAATTCTTCCTTTTGATACAACTTGTCGGCCGCCGCTCTGTCCAGAACGCTCGCGAACCGCTTTAACGTCGTTTCAATGTGACGCCGCTGAGCCGGAATGGAGTCGACGACGCGATGGAACTCCGGTTCCGTCTTGGCTTCGACCGCTCGAAGGACTGTAGTGCGATAACGGCTCAATTCGGCATTCAAGTGTCCGAGATCGATTACAGCCAAGGTGTAGTCCGTATAAAGGACCCACAAGTCCCGATCGATCGATGACAAAATATATGCCTGGGTAACTCCGCCGAGCACGATCAGCACGCTTACTATCAGATGCGGCCACATCATGCGAGACTAACCGAGTTCGACATCCTCCGCGGCACGATTACCGGATCCAGAGGTCGAGATCCTCGCTGAGATTATCTTTACTCAAGCAGGTTATGGCTCCGGCTTTCACAAAATTGAGCCTCGCGATGGTGGATTCATGATTCGACAAGCCGATCACGCGAGCCGCGGGGTGCGCCTTCTTAATAAGGTCCGTGGCTTCGATACCGTCCATGCGGGGCATACATAGGTCGATCATGACCAAGTCGGGCCTCAATTCTCGAGCCAGCTTCACCGCCTCAACTCCGTCATTGGCTTCGCCCACGATCTGGAAGGTTCTCTGGCCCTCCAATACCTTTCTCAATTTCACGCGCCAGACCGGGTCGTGAACTGCTACCAGGACGGTCATCGAGTTGAGGCTTCTGCCCATGAACTCTTCTCCGCATCTCCATCAAGAACATAACGGAGAATTGGGCAAGAGACCACGCAGCAAAACTCTCCTTAAACAGGCGAGAACAAGGCTGATCCGGCGGTCATCGAGCAACAGATTGTTCCGGAGTCGTCATCAAGGACCCGGCGGATGAGGCCGAAGCCTCCCCGCCGGATCTCTCGCTGCGTTTCTACAGCCAGGTCACGCGCTCGGCCGGCCGAATGTAGATCGGCTCTTCGACC
>JRYJ01000710.1_pt1 | contig 55939 bp, 54 predicted proteins | sample 235371 | NCBI WGS metagenome assembly JRYJ01 (sample SAMN03074219, study PRJNA261477) | activated sludge metagenome | biome: Wastewater Treatment Plant; feature: Wastewater; material: Activated sludge; isolation source: activated biomass of a wastewater treatment plant treating hydrocarbon... ... | reverse complement strand
GCCGCCTCCGGGGTCATGCCCCGGCGGATGTTATGGACCTGCCGCGTCATCGTCTGGTCCATGCCCAGGATATGGTAGGCCAGCCAGTTGGAGAGAAAGCGCAGGAGCTGCTCGGTATCCTGTTCGCCGGTGCTGACCTTGCGCATGGCGACCACCTGCTTGGCGAAATCCACATGCACCGAGCGGTGCAGTTGCACATGGCGCGGATCGCAATGGGCGCTGGCCATCAGCTCCTCTTCGTGGGCGAAATGGTTCACCGCGTAGCGCACCAGATAGTCGAGAATCCTGCGGACTTCCGCCGGGGCTTCCGGCGATGCCTCCAGGCTGGCGACCCGGTTGATGGTGCGAACCAGTTCCTGATGCTCCTCGTCCACCACCGGTTCGCCGGTGAGGAAGCGGTCGGTCCAGACGAAGGGTTCCATCGCGCTCGCCCCTTTTCCCGTCAGCCGGCGAGCAGATCGCCGAGGTCGGCGAACTGCCGCTCGATTTCCTGGAACAACGCCTGGCTGTCGTGCCAGGCGAGGCCGACGTTGCTCCAGCAACAGGGGGCGATGCGCGGCGCCATCTCGGTGTCGTCTTCTGCCAGGTCGAGGGCATGGACGATGGCATCGGCGACCTGGACGAGGTTACCAAGGGTCAGGGCTTCGTCCTCGCAGCCGTGGTGGCTGCCGATGGCCTCGCACAGGGCCGGCGGGAACCCCCAGTGCTCGGCCAGGAGGTGCCCGAGCCGGGCATGGTCGAGGCCGAGGACCAGGCGCTCGGCATCGAGCAACTGACAGTCGGTCTGATCCCGGTAGCGGCGCACGGCGGCGAAGTGAGCCGGGAAGCAACTGGCCAGGGCCAGGCGGCCGATGTCGTGGAGCAGTCCGGCGAGGAAGGCGATCTCCTCGTGCTGGCGGCAGCGCTTGGCGAGCAGCCGGGCCCCCAAGGCAGTGGCGACGCTGTGGCGCAGAAAACTCGCATAGGAGAATTCCGGCGTGGACAGCCGCTTGAGGGCATGGGCGACGGCCGCCGCCGACGCCAGCATGCGCACGCTGCGCAGCCCGAGGACGACGATGGCGTCCTGGATCGAGTTGACCCGCCCCCGCAGGCCGTAGAACGGCGAATTGGCGACCCGCAGCATGCGGGCGACCAGAGCCTGGTCGGCGGCGATCTTGTGGGCCAGGGTGTCGGTGTCGATGTCGTCGTCGTTGAGGCACTGGAGGATTTCCAGGACCGTGGCCGGCAGGGAGGGCAGGCCGGCGATGCCGCGGATGGCAGCGTCGGCGTCCAGGGGCATGGCGGGCAGGTCAGTGGCGGTCACGCTTCCCTCCCCAGGCGATAGGCCGTCACCTGGCCCTGCAGTTCCCGCATGGCCTCGTTTTCGCCGGCGGCGCGGAAAATGTAGTCAAGCCTGGCGACGACGCGATCCCGGCGCAGCGCCGGATCCTCGGTGGGGACGACCGCATCCCCCTGGACGGCGACGCTGGCAACGCCACGCCGGCGCAGGCCGTCGATGGCGGCATCGGTCAGTACGGTGCCGGCGGGGATGAGGAGGACGCCGTGGGCATCGAGCACGTCGGCGGCCAGTTTGGCGCCGGCGGCGACAGCGTCCAGATCGATGGTCTTGGTGGTGTCGCTCATGACTCTCCCCCTGGCGGGACCAGGAACAGCATGCCGCCCCGGCTGTCGCCGGCGTGGCCGAGGCGGCGGTAGTCGACGCGGTACTCGCGTCCGTCCGCCCGCCAGACGGTTGCGGTTTCCTCGCCCCGTTCCACCAGGGCAAGCAGGGGAGGGGGAAGGCACTCGGCGGCGAACAAGCCGAGCAACTCGCCCTCCCGTCCCAGCAGGTGGCTGGCGGGGCCGTTGGCGAAGACCACCATGCCTTCGCCATCGACGCCCACCACCGGGATGGGAATGCATTGCAACAGCTCCTGGACGACGTCGAGGGATGTCTCGTCCCGCTTGAGCTGCCGCTGCTTTTCATCGAGCAGGAGCCGCAACTGCTAGTTGGATTCGGCGAGATCCCGGTTAGCCGCCTGCAGCTCCTGGTGCAGGCGCCGGTTCTCGTCGGCCAGTTCCTTCTGCTGCAGGGCCTCTTCGATGGTCTTGCGCAGGTGCTCGTCTTCCCAGGGTTTGGTGAGGAACTTGTAGATGGCGCCCTCGTTGATGGCGTCGGTGATGGACTGCAGTTCCGTATAGCCCGAGAGCACCATGCGGATGGTGTGGGGGTGGATGGTCTTGACCCGGCGCAGGAACTCGACGCCCGTCATGTTGGGCATGCGCTGGTCCGAGATGATGACGTCCACCTCGTTCTGGGCCAGCACCTGCAGGCCTTCATCGCCGCCGCCGGCGGTCAGGATGCGGTAGCCGTCCCGGCGCAGCAGGCGGCGCAGGGCGGCCAGGATGTTCTCCTCGTCGTCCACCAGCAGCACGGTCCGCTGGCGCTTGCCCGGGCGCAGCACGTCGGCGGGAACGGCGCGGCCCTCGGCCAGCATCCTTTCCATCTCCGCCGCCGGCACCGGCCGGCTGAAGTAATAACCCTGGATCTCGTCGCACTGGTTGGCCACCAGCAGGGTCAGTTGGCCCTGGCTCTCCACGCCCTCGGCGACGACCTTGAGCTTGAGGTTGTGGGCCATGTTGATGACCGCCCGGGTGATCGAGGCGTCATCGGGGTCGGCGGTGATGTCCTGGACGAAGGAACGGTCCACCTTCACCGCATCGAGGGGAAAGCGTTTGAGGTAGGAAAGGCTGGAATAGCCGGTGCCGAAATCGTCCACCGACAGGCGCACGCCCAACTGGCGCAGTCCGGCAAGGACCGGAATGATCTGCTGGACGTTGTGCATGAGCACGCTTTCGGTCAGCTCCAGTTCGAGCCGGTCGGCGGGGAAGTCGAGCCGCGCGAGGATGCCTTCCACCACCCCGAGCAGGTCGCTGTCCGCCAACTGGCGGGCGGAAAGGTTGACCGCCACCGCCGGCTTGCCGAGGCCGGCCTCCATCCACTGTTTGACCTGCCGGCAGGCGGTTTCGATGGCCCATTCGCCGACCTGGTTGATGAGCCCGGTTTCTTCCAGCAGCGGGACGAAATCCCCGGGCATCGCCAGGCCCAGGCCGGGGCGGTTCCAGCGCAGCAGCGCCTCCATGCCGACGATCTCCCCGGAACCGCAGCTGACCTTGGGCTGGTAGTACAGCTCGAACTCACCGGCGGCGATGGCGCGGCGCAGGTCGGCTTCCAGGCGCATGTGCTCCATGGCGCGCTGGGTCATGGCCGGCGAATAGTACTGATAGGCGTGGCGCCCTTCTTCCCGTGCCCGCTGCAGGGCGGCATCGGCGCAACGCAGGAGCGCTTCGGCATCGGCGGCGTCATCGGGGAAGAGGGCGATGCCGACACTGCCGCCGACCAGGATTTCCTGGTCCATGACGCGGAAGGGTTCGCCCAACCGCGCCAGCAGGCTGCGGGCCAGGTGGCCGGCCTCCTGGGCATCGCCGACCTGGGGCAGGATCAGGCCGAAAAGGTCGGCCCCCAGGCGTCCCGCCGAATCGCTGCGCCGCGTCGAGGCGGCGATGCGCTCTGCACACAACTGCACCAGGGTATTGCCGGCATCGGTACCGAGGGAATCGTAAACCACGGGCAAGCGATCCAGGCCCACCAGGACCACGGCCGCCTTGCCGCCATAACGCTCGCTCACCAGCAGGATATGGTTGAGGCGGTCGGCGAAGAGCAGACGGTTGGGCAGGCCCGTCAGTCCGTCGAAACGAACCTCGGCGGCCTTGGCCGTTGGCATCCCCGAATCCCCGACATCCATCAGCGTCCCCTCCGTTGTTCCCCGGAAACCTGGCCGCTGGGGCGGCCGGCGCGGTCCATTTTACCCATCCCGCCGCCCCGTGAGGCAGTCTTTCGCCGGAAAACGGAAGTCCACCTCCAGGATGTTGCGCCCGGCTTCCCGCCGATAGCGCATCGCTTCCGCCAACCCCCGCGCCAGGCCGAGGCCGAAACCGCCCGGACGGACTCCGTCGCTGACGGCCGGCGCCCGGTCGGTGGGATCGAAGGGCGGACCCTCGTCTCCGTAACGCAGTTGCGCTCCCCCCGGCGTGGCCGCCAGGGCGACGCTGACCATGCCCTCGCCGCCACCGGCGAAGCCATGGTCCACCGTGTTGACGAACAACTCCTCCAGCACCAGGCGCAGGCGGCGGGCGTCGGCTTCGCTCACGCCGGCCAGGGCGGCCTGAAGGGCGAGCCAGTCGAGCAGGGGCACCAAGCTGTCGTGGCGCGCCGGCAGCGAAATTTCCGTAGAATTCCGGTCCATGCCAATTAAATCGTCAGGGAGTCTGCCATGATTAGACCACATTGGGCCCTGTTCGTCGGCGCCTGCTTGGCGGTCGCGAGCGCGGTGGGCGAAGAAGCGCCGCCGGCCGGAACCGTCAAGACCAGCCGCGGAACGGTGACCATCGAGCGGGCGGGCACCCGCCTGCCGGCGCCGGTGGGGACCAGCGTCCATCCCGCCGACACCCTGCGGACCGGCCCCGACGGCAGCGTCGGCATTACCCTGCGGGACCAGACCTTGCTCTCCGCCGGTCCCAACTCGACGCTGACCCTCGACCGCTACGCCTTCGACAGCACCACTCACGCGGGTGCCATGGCGGCGACGCTGGGCCGAGGTACCCTGGCCGTGGCGACCGGAAAACTGGCCCGACAGGCCCCGGAGAAGGTGGAATTCCGCACGCCGACGGCCGTCCTGGGAGTCCGCGGCACCGAGTTCGCCGTCGAAGTGGCACGGGGAGGCGATGAATGAAGCTGGCCCTTTCCCTCACCCTGCTGGCGGCAATCCTCGCCGGCTGCGCCAGTGAACGGGTAGTGCTGCTGCCGGACGCCGGGAGCCGCGCGACGGCGCTGGTGGTCCGGAGCGGCCAGGAAGAGATCGTCCTCGACCGCCCCTACGCCGCCACCTTGCACCAGGCCGGCGCCGTTTCCGCCTACACCGCCACTCCCGACGAGGTGGCGGCGCGCTTCGGTGCGGCGCTGGGGGCGCAACCCACCCGGGCCGCCAGCTTCGTCGTCCATTTCGTCGAGGGCCGCGAGGAGCTGACGCCGGAATCCCTCCCCGAACTGGAGCGCCTCAAGGCCGAGCTGGCAACGCGGCCGGCGCCGGAAATCACCGTGGTCGGCCACACCGACCGGGTGGGCAGTACGGCCGCCAACGACGATCTGTCCCTGCGCCGGGCGCAAAGCGTCAAGGAAACCCTGGTGGCGGCCGGTTTTCCGGAAGGCATCATCGAGACGGCCGGCCGCGGCGAGCGGGAGCCCCTGGTGCCGACGGCGGACGAAGTGGCGGAACCCCGCAACCGCCGGGTCGAGATCACGGTCCGCTGAGCGGGCCCCGCCAGCGCAGGGCGAGGAGGGCCAGGTCGTCGGCCGGCGGCCGGCCGCCTTCGAAGCGGCGCACGGCGGCTCGCAGGTGCTGCAGGCAGTCCTCTGGGCGCTCGGCCGACGCCTCGGCCAGGGCCGCCGCCAGTCGCGCCCGGCCAAAGAACCCGTGCCCGTCCCTGGCTTCGGTGGCGCCGTCGGTGAAGAGGCAAAGCAGGTCGCCGGGCGCCAGCCGGGCGCTGGCGGTCCCGAATTCATGGCCGGGAAGGGCGCACAGCGGGGGACCGGCGACCCCGGCCACGTCGAGAGCCGTCACGTCGCCACCTCGCCGGAGCAGGGGGGCATCGTGGCCGGCGGAGGCGTAGCGCAACGTGCCATCCTCGAGATCGAGCACCGCCGCCAGGACGGTGACGAACATCATCTCCGGATTGCGCCGTTCCAGCTCCTCCTGCACCCGGGAAAGCGCCTCGCCGGGATCGGCGCTGCGCCGCGCCAGGGCGCCGGCGAGGACCTTGGCCACGGTCATGAACAGGCTGGCCGGCACGCCCTTGCCGGAGACGTCGCCGATGACCAGGCAGAGCCGCCGGCCGTCGAGGGCGAAACAATCGTAGAAATCGCCGCCGACGGCCCGCGCCGGTTCCAGCAGGGCGGCAACGCCAAAGCGCGGGTCGCCGGCGAAATCCCGGGCCAGGTCGGGCAAGAGGCCCATCTGGATGCGGCGGGCCGCGTCCAGTTCGCCGGCGTCCCGGGCTGCCGCTTCCCGGCTGGCCTGGAGATCGCATTCCACCTGCCGGCGCCGGCGATCGGCCACCATCAGGGTATGGCCGAGGAGGCCGAGGAAGAGGGGGTTGAGGAGTACCGCCACGGAGGCGCCGTCGAACAGCCAGTCGCCGGCCGCGAAGGCGGCGTAGCCCGCCAGCCACGCCGCCGCCAGGGTGCCGGCGCCGAGGGCGGCCGCCAGGGCCGGGCGCAGGCGGGGTACCGCCAGGGTTAGCAGGGTGCCGCCCAGGAGCAGGGCGGCCAGCTCCAGGCCCGCCATGGATGGTGGGCGGCGCAGCCCGTCGCCGGCCAGCAGGCTTTCGATGACCTGGGCGTGGATGTCGGCACCGTAGGTGGCCTCTCCCAGGGGCGTCACCACCCGGTCCACCAGCCCTTGGGCAGTGAGGCCGACGATCACCAGCCGGCCTCGCCAGGTGTCCGGCGATGCCGCGCCGGAGAGGACGTCGGCGGCCGAAATGTGCCGGTCGCCAAGGCTGTGGCCGAAATGGAGCAGCAACTGGGCATCGGGCAAGGTCGGCAGGCGATAGTCGCCGACCCCCGCGGCGGTGCCGGAAAAGGCCACGGCCTGGGCGCCCAGCGCCAGGCGCACCATCTCCAGTCCCAGGGTGGGCACCACCGCGTCGCCGATCCGCCCCAGCAGCGGCACCCGGCGCAGGACGCCGCGCTCGTCCTCGCCGCCGGCGAGATCGGGCGGCGCGTTGATGAGCCCCTGGCCCGCCGCCGCCGCTTCCAGTTCGGGACGGCTGACCAGGGCGGCGGGAAAGAGCGGGAGGGCGCCAGAATCCCCGCCTGCGGCGGTGGCCAGCGGGGTGCCGCGGGCGGGGAGGCGTGCTGCTGCCTGGGCCACCGGGGCGCCGGATAGCGCCAGCACCGTGGGCCCGGCGGCGAGGGCGGCGGCGAGCTGGCGGTCCGGATCGGGAACTCGGGCCAGGGTTGCGGGCGGCAGGCCGGGCAACTGGCGGGCCAGTTCCTCCGGAGAGAAGCGGTCGGGCTCGATGAAGAGGACATCGAAACCAACCGCCAGCGGCTGGCCGGCGAGGAGGTGCCCGGTCAGCCGGGCCAGCACGTCCCGCCGCCAGGGCCACTGGCCCTGGGCTTGAAGGCTGCGCTCGTCGATGGCGACCACCACCACCGGGACGGCGCTGCGGTCGCGGGGCATGAGGCGCTGCAGGTGATCGAAGTAGAGCTGGCGTATGCCGGCCAGCGGCGTGGCGTCGATGCGCGCCAGAAGCGCCGCGGCGGCCAGCAGGAAGAGGGTGGCGGCGAGGGCGACGGGGAGCGAACCGCGTGCTCCCCGGAACCGCTCCGGCATCAGGCGAGGGCCTTCACGGCCGCGTCCGCATCGGGAAAGCAGGGCACGATCAGCTCGAAACGGGCAATGGCAAACACCTCCCGGACCAGGGGCTGCAGACCGGTGACGCCCATGCGTCCGGCCTGCCGCGCCACGACCATGAGGGCGCGCAGGCCGGCGCTGGAAATGTAGTCGACGCCGGAAATATCCAGGACCAGCGGCCCCCGTACCGGCGCCGCGGCAAGCATGGCCTGCAGCGACGCCAGGAAGGCGTCGGCACTGGCGTGGTCGATCTGGCCGCTGGCGGCGACCAGCAGGGCGTCGGATCGGTCGAGGCGAATAAGGTTCATGGCGGCTTCCGGGGGCAAGGGCGCGGTCCGATTATGCCATACGGGCCGATGGTGGGCCGGGCCGGCGCAGCCATCGCGATCGTGAGAAAATATAGCTTTTGGCGCGGCGCATCGACTGAACCTTTTTCGCCCGTTGCCGGTCTGTGCTCCACCCATTCGCTTATTTCCCTGCCGATGCCCCAGCCGACTCCCCTGTTTTCCTACCGCAAGTTCTGGGCCCAGCGCTTCGGCAAAGCCCCTTTCCTCCCCATGAGCCGCGCCGAGATGGAGGCCCTGGGCTGGGATTCCTGCGACGTGATCCTGGTCACCGGCGATGCCTACATCGACCATCCCAGCTTCGGCATGGCCCTGGTGGGGCGGCTGCTGGAGGCGCAGGGCTTCCGGGTCGGCATCATCAGCCAGCCGGATTGGCATTCGGCGGCGGATTTCAAGCGCCTGGGCAAGCCCAACCTGTTCTTCGGGGTGACCGCCGGCAACATGGATTCCATGGTCAATCGCTACACTTCCGACCGCAGGATCCGCTCCGACGATGCCTACACCCCCAACGCCGAAGCCAACAAGCGCCCCGACCGGGCGGTGACGGTCTATGCCCAGCGCTGCCGCGAGGCCTTTCCCGGCACGCCGGTGGTGATCGGCTCCATCGAGGCCAGCCTGCGGCGCATCGCTCATTACGACTACTGGTCGGACAAGGTGCGCCGTTCCGTCCTGCCCGATTCGAAGGCGGACCTGCTGCTCTTCGGCAACGCCGAGCGGGCGGTGGTGGAAGTGGCCCACCGCCTGGCCCGGGGCGAGGCCATCGGGCAGTTGCGGGACATCCGCGGCACCGCCTTCATGGTGCCGTCCGGCTGGCTGCCTTCCGACGAATGGGGCGAGCTTGACTCCACCGAGGTCGATACCCCGGGGCCGGTGGGCCACCACCCCGATCCTTACGCCATGAGCCCAGCTGCCGCCACGCCTGCCGAAGCCGGGCAGCCGCAAGTGGTGCGCCTGATCAGCCGCGAGCAGCGCCTTGCCGCCCGCCGCGACCGCCGCGCCCATACCGTGGTGCGCCTGCCGTCCTACGAGGCGGTGAAGGACGATCCGGTCCTCTACGCCCACGCCTCCCGCACCTTCCACCTCGAATCCAACCCCGGCAACGCCCGCGCCCTGGTCCAGGCCCACGGCGAGCGGGACGTCTGGCTCAACCCGCCGCCGGTGCCGCTGACCACCGAGGAGCTCGACCGCGTCTACGAGCTGCCCTACGCCCGGCGCCCCCACCCGTGCTACGGCGAAGCGAAGATTCCCGCCTGGGAGATGATCCGCTTCTCGGTGAACATCATGCGCGGCTGCTTCGGCGGCTGCACCTTCTGCTCNNCGCATCATCCAGAGCCGCTCCGAGGAGTCGGTGCTGCGGGAGATCGAGGAAATGCGGGACAAGACCCCGGGCTTCACGGGTATCGTCTCCGACCTCGGCGGCCCCACCGCCAACATGTACCACCTCAAGTGCAAGGATGAAAAGATCGAAGCGGCCTGCCGCCGGCTATCCTGCGTCTATCCGGACATCTGCGAGAACATGAATACCGACCACTCCCGGCTGGTATCCCTCTACCGCCAGGCCCGCGCCCTGCCCGGCGTGAAGAAGGTGCTCATCGGCTCCGGCCTGCGCTACGACCTGGCGGTGCGCTCCCCGGAATACATCAAGGAGCTGGTCACCCACCACGTCGGCGGATACCTCAAGATCGCCCCCGAGCACACCGAGGCCGGCCCCCTGTCCAAAATGATGAAGCCCGGCATCGGCGCCTACGACCGCTTCAAGCAACTGTTCGAACGCTTCTCGCGGGAGGCCGGCAAGGAACAGTACCTGATCCCCTATTTCATCGCCGCCCACCCCGGCACCACCGACGAGGACATGCTCAACCTCGCCCTCTGGCTCAAGCGTAACAATTTCCGCCTCGACCAGGTGCAGACCTTTCTGCCCACCCCCATGGCGTTGGCCACCACCATGTATCACACCGAGCGCAATCCCCTCCGCAAGCTCCATCGCCAGGGCGGCGAAGTGGTGGGGGCCGTGCGCAACGCCCGCCAGCGCAAGCTGCACAAGGCCTTCCTGCGCTACCACGACCCGGAAAACTGGCCGCTCCTGCGGGAAACCCTCAAGGCCATGGGCCGCGCCGATCTCATCGGCAACGGCAAGAAGCAACTGGTGCCCGCCTGGCAGCCGGCCGGCACCGGCCTGGCGACTGCCGCCAGACGGGCCGGGGAGCGCCGCTCCGCCGCGCCGGGACACAGGCCCGCACAACGGACCCGCCCGTCGGCCCGCTGACTCCGGGGCCGACGCAGTCAAACGGTATTTGACTGGCCGGCGTGATGTGGCGATACTTCTGCGTCGTCATATGCGACCGGTTTGCACGACCTGACGCGTACGCAGTCTTCCTGGCCGGGAAGACTCGTTTGCACCGCGCCATGCCGCCGCCCGGTGTGGAGATCCGATGTCGGTTGAAGTGAAATGCGCAGGGCGCGACAGCCAGTCCCGGCGGGCCATGGACGGCCTTTCCGGCCTTCGCCATCGGCTCGACCTCGCCGCCTGGAGCAGCGGGCAGCGGTGCGCCAGCTGGGAGGATCAGCGGTCCCAGTACTGGACCCGCCTGCTGTTCTGCGCCCTGGCCCTCATGTATTTCAGCTTCGGGGGCGAGGCCCAGGTCCGGCCCTGGGTAAGCCTCACCACCGTCACCCTGGTGTTTACCGCCTACGGGCTCGAACTCGTCTTCTTCATGTGGCATGCCTGGCGCCAGCCCCATGCCCCCTGGCGCCAGCGACTGACCATGTGGGTCGACCTGGCCGCCGCCACCTTCGCCGTGCTGGCCGACTCGACGCTCAGTTCCCCGGGGTTCCTGGTCTACCTCATGGTCATTCTCGGCAACGGCATGCGCTACGGACTGCGCCTGTTCGGCGAAGCGGTGATCGGCACCCTCGGGGCTGCCGTCATCATCGTCTGGCTGCGCCTGTTCGACTACGTCAGCATCTTCTCGGTGAGCGCCATCTTCTTCCTGGTCTTCTTCGCCATCATCGTCCTTTATTCCTACTCGCTCACCGTCAAGATCGAGCGGGCCCGGGCCAAGCTCGCCCATGAGCGCAACATGGATCCCCTGACAGGCATGCTCAACCGGCGCGCCCTGATGGAACGGGCGTCCCAGCTTTTCCAGTCCCCCGATATCCACGGCGGCGAAATCGTCGTCCTCTTCGCCGATCTCGACGGCTTCAAGGGCGTCAACGACACCCACGGCCACGACGTGGGGGACCGGGTGCTGATGGCGGTGGCCCGCCGCATCCTCGACAACGTGCGCGACGTCGACCTGGTGGCCCGCTACGGGGGCGACGAATTCCTGCTCATCCTGCCGCGCACTTCCCGTCAAGGCGGCGACGTCGTCGCCCAGCGGGTGCGCCAGGCGATCAACGACTGGTCGCGGGAAAGCGGCATTGACTTCAACGTCTCCATCGGTGTGGGCAACTTCCCCGACCACGGCGCCGACCTGGAATCGGTCATCGCCTCGGTGGACAAGGCCATGTACCGCAGCAAGCTGCTCCATGGCGGAGGCGGCATCCTGCACGTGGATGGCGCCGGCCACCTGGCCGACGCATTGCCCTGAAGGGGCCCCGCAGCCTTACGGCCGGACCCGCTCCAGGGCGTTGGCGAAGGCGTTGAGCATCAGGCCGCCCACCAGGGAGGCAGGGGCCACCAGCCAGAGGGCCAGGGTCGGGCGCAGGCCATTCACCAGGCCCGTGCCGTCCACGAACAGGCCGAGCAGCGCGAACATGCCCAGGGCCACCAGCGCCCCGCCGGCCATGCGCAGCGCCTGGCCCCGCTCGGGGCCGGCGGCATAGAGGGGCAAGCCCACCAGCAGGCAGGCGGGAAAGAGAAGGCCCATGACCAGGGGCGATGCCTCCAGCGGCGCGACGAAGGGCTGGGCGACGAGGACGGTGCCGGACAACAGGCCGATGAGGACGACGAACAGGCCAACGAGGCGCGGTGCAGTCATGGAAGGCTCCGGAACAGGGTATCGGCCGCCATGATGCACCGGGGCCGAGGCCCCGGCAAGGCGTCCGCCTGCGGTAAACTATCGGCCTTCCCAGGAAAGACTTTCATGACGCAAACGACCACCTACGAGCTGCTCGGCGGCGAAGCCGGCATCGGCCGCCTGTGCGACCGCTTCTACCAGCTGATGGACACGGTGCCCCAGTTCCAGGGCATTCGCGCCATGCACCCGGCGGACCTCAAGGGCTCCCGCGACAAGCTGTTCATGTTCCTTTCCGGCTGGACCGGCGGCCCCGACCTGTTTGTCGAAAAATTCGGCCATCCCCGCCTGCGGGCCCGCCACATGCCGTTTGCCATCGGCACCGGGGAACGGGACCAGTGGGTCGCCTGCATGGTGCTCGCCATGGAGGACGTCGGCATCGAGGAAGGCCTGCGGCAGAAGCTGCTGGAAAACTTCTTCAACACCGCCGATTTCATGCGCAACCGACCCGGCTAACCCGTGCTGGGGCGGGGAAGGGCGGACGGTTATTGCGCTGCAGCAAGGCAGCTTTGCTGTGGTAAAATCTCCGGTTTCCCCATTCCCAGGTTTCCCGCATGTCCGCCCGCCCCATCCGCAACATCGCCATCATCGCCCACGTCGACCACGGCAAGACCACCCTGGTCGACCAATTGCTCCGCCAATCCGGCACTTTCGCCGCCCACCAGCAGGTGGACGAGCGGGTCATGGATTCCAACGACCTGGAAAAAGAGCGGGGCATCACCATTCTGGCGAAGAATACCGCGGTCGATTATCAGGGCATCCACATCAACATCGTCGATACCCCGGGCCACGCCGACTTCGGCGGCGAGGTGGAGCGCGTGCTGGGCATGGTGGATGGCGTGGTGCTGCTGGTGGATGCCGTGGAAGGCCCCATGCCGCAGACCCGCTTCGTCACCAAGAAGGCCCTGGCGCTGGGCCTGCGCCCGATCGTGCTGGTGAACAAGGTGGACCGCGACGGCGCCGATCCGGACAACGCCGTCAACCTGACCTTCGACCTCTTCGACAAGCTGGGCGCCACCGACGAGCAACTGGACTTTCCCATCGTCTACGCCTCCGGCCTCAACGGCTGGGCGGCCATGGAACTGGACCAGCCCCGGGTCGACATGAAGCCCCTGTTCGAGACCATCCTCTCCCACGTGCCGGCGCCCGACGCCGACGTCGACGCGCCGCTGCAACTGCAGATTTCCGCCCTCGATTACTCCTCCTACGTCGGCCGCATCGGCGTCGGCCGCATCAAGCGTGGCCGGGTCAGGACCGGCCAGCAGGTGCTGGTGATGTACGGCACCGAGGAGGAAATGGCCGAACACGAGCGCACTCCGGTCAAGGCCAAGATCGGCCAGGTTTTCGGCTTCAAGGGCCTGAACAAGGTGGAGCTGGAAGAGGGGCTGGCCGGCGACATCGTCCAGATCACCGGCATCGAGGATCTGGTGCTGGGTTGCACCGTCACCGATCCGGAACAGCCGGAAACCCTGCCGCTCCTCAAGATCGACGAGCCCACCCTGTCCATGCAGTTCATGGTCAACACCAGCCCCCTGGCCGGCACCGAAGGCAAGTTCGTCACCAGCCGCCAGATCCGGGACCGCCTGCACAAGGAACTGCTGACCAACATGGCGCTGCGCGTCCATGACACCGCCAACGGCGACGTTTTCGACGTGGCCGGCCGCGGCGAGCTGCATCTGGGCATCCTGCTCGAGAACATGCGCCGCGAAGGCTACGAACTGGCGGTCTCGCGGCCGCGCGTGGTGTTCCGCGACGTCGACGGCCCGAACGGCCCCGAACGCCACGAACCGATGGAGCTGCTGACGGTCGACGTCGAGGACACGCACCAGGGCGCGGTGATGCAGGCGCTGGGGCTGCGCAAGGGCGAGCTCGTCAACATGGAGCCCGACGGCCGCGGCCGCGTGCGCCTGGAGTACCGCATCCCGGCGCGCGGGCTGATCGGCTTCTCCAACGAGTTCCTGAACCTGACGCGCGGCACCGGCCTCNNGACCGCGGCCGCATGTTCGTCAGCCCCGGCGAGAAGTTGTACGAAGGCATGATCATCGGCATCCACAGCCGGGAGAACGACCTGGTGGTGAATCCCATCAAGGGCAAGCAGCTGACCAACGTGCGGGCCTCCGGCACCGACGAGGCGGTGCGCCTGGTGCCGCCCATCCAGTTGAGCCTGGAAGCGGCCGTTGAATTCATCGCCGACGACGAACTGGTGGAGCTGACGCCCAAGTCGATCCGCCTGCGCAAGCGCCACCTCACCGAGATCGAGCGCAAGCGGGCCCAGCGGGAAGGGGCATGACGTCCTGCAGGCCCTGCCGGGAGTTCCTGCAGCGCCACCCCAAGGCAGCCCGTCGGGCTGCCTTTTTCATCGGCCTGGCGCTGTTCTTCTTCTGGCTGGGGAGGGTTTCCGGCTCCCTGGCCCAACCCGGACTGTGCCAGGTCTACTTCTCCTGAACACGACGGAGAGGCGTTCATGAGCGCCGGCCGCCACTGGCTGTCCCAGCTCTACGTCGGACGGGCCGGGCATTCCATGATGTTTTCCGCCTACTCCGGCGTGCTGCCGGCGGTAACGGCGGCCTGGGGGCTCACGGGCGGGCAGGCAGGCGCCATCCAGAGCGCCTGGCACCTCGGCTTCCTGGTCTCCCTGTTCGCCGTCGGTATCCTCTCCGACCGCTACGGCGCCCGCGTCACGGTGCTGCGTTCATCGCTGCTGGCGGCGGTCGCGGCCTTGCTCTTCGCCTTCGGCGCCAAGGATTTCTGGTCGGCCTTCCTGCTATACGGACTGGCCGGCCTGTGCACCGGCGGCATTTACACCCCCGCCCTGAAACTGATTTTCGAGGAAACGCCACTGGCCACGCGGGGAAAGGCCATGGGCGGCTACCTGGCAGCCGGTTCTGCCGGCTACGCCCTGGCCCTGGCGGCCATCGCCGCCACCGTCGGCTTCGGCTGGCGGGCGGGGCTGCTCTGCGCCGCCGCCGGCGCGGTGGTCGGAACCCTGTGCATGCACCTGGCCTTGCGCGGCATCGCCGACCGCCCCGCCGGCCACGGGGCGCCGTCGCCTTTGCGGGGCATGGTGGAGCTGGCCCGCAACCGGCCAGCCCTCAACTGCATCGGCGCCTATACTACCCATTGCTGGGAGCTGCTCGGGATGTGGACCTGGCTGCCTGCCTTCGTTTCCGCCGCCGCCGTCGGCCAGGCGGGCGGTTCGCCGGCCCTGGCCGCCGGCACCGGCATTGGGGTGGCGGCCTTGTCCCATCTCGTGAGCGCCGCCGGCAGCGTGGCGGGCGGCGCATTGTCGGACCGCCTGGGGCGGCCGGCGGTGATGCTGGCTGCCACCCTGGCCAGCCTGGCCTGCTCCTTCAGCTTCGGCTGGCTCTACGCCGCGCCCATGGTGCTGCTCGTGGCGGTGGCGCTGGCCTACAACCTGTTTGCCATTTCCGATTCGTCGGTGTACGCCACGGCCCTGGCGGAGGTCGTTCCCGCCCACAGCATCGGCGCGGCTTATTCGGTGCGTTCGGTGACCGGCTTCGCCGCCGGCGCCCTCAGCCCCTGGGTCTTCGGCCTTGCCCTGGACGCCGGCCGTGCCTGGTGGGGCGAATCCACCGCCAGTTGGGCGCTGGCCTGGAGCACGCTGGCCTTGGGCGCCTTGCCCGGACCGTTCATGATCGCGGCGATGGGGGGGAGACCGGTCAGCCGCCGGTCATCGACATGAAGCGCACCACCTGGGGATTGTCCATCTGGTGGGTGAAATCGTGGCCCAGGGGCTTGATGCCCATGCTGTCCATGATGGCCTGGCGCAGGGCGTCGTTGTCCCCGTTTTCGCGCAGGACGGGCATGAGGTGGATGGCGTCGTTCTGGCCGAGACAGGGGTAGAGTTCCCCTTTGGCGGTGATGCGCACCCGGTTGCAGGTGTCGCAGAAATTGTGGCTGTGGGGCGAGATGAAGCCGACCCGGGTGTCGGTACCGGGAATGCGCCAGTAGCGCGCCGGCCCGCCGGTGGTCTCGGCCGAGGACACCAGCGTAAAGCGCTGGGACAGCAGTTCCCGCGTCTCATCGGAACTGATGTATTCGTGGCTGCGGCCGTGGATGTCGCCCAGGGGCATTTCCTCGATGAAGGAAATGTCGAGCTGCTTGTCCACCGCGAACTGGACAAGGTCGAGGAATTCGTCGTCGTTGGTGCCGCGCATCATGACCGTGTTGAGCTTGGTGCGCGTGAAGCCGGCCTCCCGGGCGGCCTCGATGCCGCGCAGCACCTTGTTGACGTCGCCGATGCGGGTGATGGCCCGGAAGCGGTCGGCCCGCAGGGTGTCCAGGCTGATGTTGAGGCGCTTGACGCCCGCCTGCCGCAACTGGCCGGCGAAGCGGTCGAGCTGGGAGCCGTTGGTGGTGAGCACCAGGTTGTCGAGGCCGGGGAGGGCGCCCAACTGCTCGATGAGCCACATGGCGTCCTTGCGCACCAGGGGCTCGCCGCCGGTGATGCGCAGCTTGCTGACCCCCAGGCCGACGAAGACCCGGGCCAGGCGGAGGAATTCTTCCAGGCTGAGGACCTCGCTGCGGGGCAGGAAGGTCATTTCCTCGGCCATGCAGTAGGTGCAGCGGAAATCGCAACGGTCGGTGATGGAAAGCCTGACGTAAGTAATCCGCCGCCCGTATTTGTCTACTAGGGTGCCGGCGGCGTGGCGGCCGGTGGGGTCGCTGACGACCGGACGGAAATCGGCAAGTCCGCTGGGCGTGGATTCAGGTCTGAGGGTCTCGTTGTGCATCGCTTGCAGCCGGCATGGGCGGGGATCAGAATGGGAAACGCGTACCCTTACGACGGGCGTCGGCGATTATCGGTTCCCCATCCCCAACAATACAAGTGGAGAAATCAAAAATGCGCAAACATTCCCTTCTGACCGTTCTCCTCTCTGCTGGTTTCATCGGCGGCTGTGCGTCGGTTTCCGACAGCGGCCCCAAGGCCGAGGCCCGCCTGGCTTCCACCGCCGGCAACCAGGCCAGCGGCGTGGTGAGTTTCGCCCGCGTCGGCGACAAAGTCCGCGTCATCGCCGAAATCAGCGGCCTGACGCCCGGCGCCCACGGTTTCCATGTCCATGAGAAGGGCGACTGCAGCGCCCCGGACGGTACCAGCGCCGGCGGGCATTTCAATCCTGGAGGCAAGGGCCACGGCCACCCTGACCAGGGCGAACACCATGCCGGCGACCTGCCGCAGCTCATCGCCGACGGCAACGGCGTGGCCCGCTTCACCGCCTATTCCGCCGCCCTTTCCATCGGTACCGGGGAGGGCAACGTCATTGGCCGCAGCGTGGTGGTCCACGCCAACGCCGACGACTTCAAGTCCCAGCCGGCGGGCAATTCCGGACCCCGGGTAGCCTGCGGCGTCATCGCCGCGAAGTAGGGGAGGGTGGGGCGCGCCATGACGGCGCCGTGGCGGGCGGGTAGAATTCCCGCTCCTCTCACTCTCCCACCGTCATCATGTTCGGCTTTGCGCGTGGCGATTCCGGTGCGGTAGCGCACCGGCTGGATGGCGTCTTCCTTCTCTCGGGCCTGAGCCGCAAGGAACTCGGCATCGTCGAAGGATTCATGCATGAGCGCCGCTACCAGGCCGGCGAGGTGATATTCGACGAGGGTGAGGATGGCCAGGCCCTCTACATCGTGCTCGCCGGGCAGGTGGCCATCTGTCACCCGGGGCGCATTGAGCAGCCCATCGCCAGCCTCGGTACCGGGGAATTCTTCGGGGAGCTGGCCCTGCTGGACGACTCGCCGCGGTCGGCCCAGGCCCGAGCGGTCACCGCCGCCGAAATCGCCGTGTTCTTTCGCGGCGATTTCGAACGCCTGATGCAGTCCCACGCCCAGGTGGCGAGCCGGATCGCCATTCAACTGGCCCGCCACCTGGGGCAACGGCTGCGCCGCATGGTGGCCGACAGCCCGGGCGGCGCAACCGCCCCATGAACGGCGTCCGGGAGGATTACCGGGCCGGGCCCGTGGCCTGGGCGGCCATCATCGGCGCCACCTGCCTGGTCCTTTTCCTGTTTCAGAAGATCCTCTGGCTGGTGGTGCCGTTTGTCCTGGCGCTCATCATCTACTATGTGCTCCTTCCCCTGAAATCCCGGCTCATGATCGCCGGCATCGGCAGCGACGCCGCTGCGGCGTGGGTTTCCGGCGGCAGCGCGATGGCCCTCGGCCTGCTGGCGATCGCGGCGTTTCCGAGGGTGGCGGCGGAGATGGTCTCCTGGCAGGAGTTCGCCATGCGCTACGTGGAAGGCGGGCTCCATCTCCTGGCCTCAACCCTGGCCCAATTGGAAAGCCGGATTTCGCTCCTGGCCCAGGCCCGTGTCAGCGAGGCCGCTGCCCGCTGGATTGCCGAAAATTCGGAACATTTCGCCGAGCGTTATCTGGGCGGTATCGCGGTCACCCTGGCGGCCTGGGCGCCGTCGCTGCTGCTGGCGCCGTTCCTGGCTTTCTTCATGCTGCGGGACGGCTGGCGCTTCAAGCGATTCGTCGGCAAGGCCGTCCCCAACGCCTTTTTCGAGCGCACCCTGTTCCTGCTCGACCAGGTGGACCGGACGGCTCGCCTCTACTTCGTCGGCCTCCTGCAGCTCACCGTGATCGACGCCCTCTGCCTCGCCCTCGGGTTGTGGCTCATCGGCATCTCGGGCCCGTTGCTGCTGGGCGTGCTGACGGCGGTCCTGGCATGGGTTCCCTACGTCGGCTCGGTCCTCGGCTGCCTGCTGGTGGTGATGGTCGCCGCTACCGATTTCCCCGGCCAGCCCGCCGCTGCCTACGCGGCGGTGGTGCTGTTCGTAATCGTCCGCCTCCTCGACGATTTCGTATTCATGCCCATGACCGTTGGCAAGAGCCTGAACATCCACCCTTTGCTGACCGTGCTGATGATCTTCGTGGGCGGGGCGGTTGCGGGGGTGCCCGGACTCATGCTGGTGCTGCCGGTCCTCGGCGTTGCCATGGTTTTCGGCGAAACCCTGGGACAGGTGCTCACCGATCCTCGCTTGCAGGCGCGTCATCGCCACGCCGGGCGCCTGCGCCGACGGGCGGCCACTGCCGACCTGCGGTAAAGATTGAGGGCATTGGCCGGCTGTCAAGACTTGACTTATTCACAAATCCCCGGCTCGATAAATTTCCCGTAGAGTTTGACGGGACAACGTTATAGTTAACGTTAAGTTAACGTAGTAACTTGTTGATAAACTTAAATTTATTAAATTTTTTTGTGCGTTGCCGCACAAAGTGAAAATATCGCCAGCTCCCGGCAAGGGCGTGGGATGGCGCAAAGATTCACAGATTTATCCACAGGCTGACCGGCGTGTGGAAGCGGCTTTTATTCAACGGGTTACGATTCAGGCCGGCAGTGGGAAGGCAGTTTCGCTGGGGGTGCCGGTCAGTAAAAACTGGCGGCAACGGGAAATGTAGTCTTCGGTGCTCTTCGGCATGGGCACCCGTGCCCGGGTGATGTGAAAGATGAGATCCCTGCCGTTCCAGATCAGCTTGCGGGCTGCATCCGCCATACGCACTTCGACCTCCCCGGCCGGATCGCCGAGAACCGGTTCATAGGCCACCAAACGCTCGGCCGCGGTGGCGAAGCTCGCCCAGACGTCGAAGATCGCCGGGTCGGTACGCAGGGTCTCCGACTTGATCTTGGCGGCCAGGGCGAAATCGCGGATGTGGGGGCCGATGTCCGGAAACATCCGCAGCGGAACGAAGGTGCCGACCATGATGTCGGCGATGCGATCGATGTCGCGCTTGGTCTGGCCGATCTTGATGTAGCGGGCCTCGTAGAAATCCTCAAGGGGTACCGAAAAGGCGCGGAAGGGTTCACCCCACAGCTCGTCGATGCTTTCCTCCCCGCTGCGGTGCAGGACCAGCCGGCAGAGCCCGTAGGCTTCCTGGAGACAGCGGCCGCATTCGCGCATCAGGTCGTTGCTGGGCGAAATTTCCACGCCCACTTCCTGCAGATCCACCAGACGGCGGAAGATATCGGTGGCGCGATTGAACATGGCCCCGGCGTACATGGCTCCTTTCACGCGCTTCTTGGTGGGATCGGCTTCCTCCTCGTAGGCCTTCTTCGCTTCCTCCAACCGGTTGCCGGGGATGTTGAGGCCGTGTTCCGTATGGTTGAAGAGCCGCCGCGTCAGGGCCTCGATGAGGGTCTTCTTGTACGACAGCGTATCTTCCGGTACCGGATAGGTTTTCATCCAGTAGCCCTCGTAGAAGACGCGCTGGTGACCGTTGACCATGCGCCGGGTGCCTGGTGCGATGGATTGTTCCATGGGATACGGAGGGAAATTGAAAGAGGGGAGGGGTGTGCTGCGCCGAAGGGGCACAATATTAGCCCTCGCGCGACCGCAGCGAAAGGAATATGTGCGCTACCAGTATTTTTCGAACGCCATCTGCCCACGCAGGCCGCGGCGCCCCGTCTGGAACCCCCGGGCCGAGAGCAGGGCCCGCAGTTCCTTGCTCATCTCCGGGTTGCCGCAAACCAGCACCCGGGCGCCGGCCGGATCCAGGCGAGTCCCGACGTCCTCCTCCAGGCGGCCGTCCGCCAACAGTTGGGGAATACGGACAGAGTACTGGCCGCCAAAGGGCGGCCGCGTCACGATCGGAATGTACCGGAATCCTGTCCGTTCCTTGCCTAGCCCCCGCAGGTAATCGGCATACACAAGTTCTTCCGCCTGGCGTACCGAGTGGATGAGCGTGACCCGGCGAAACGCACCCCACAGATCCCCCTGGCGCAGTATGGATATGAACGGTCCGATGCCCGTACCCGAGGCGAACAGCCAGAGTTCTTCCCCCGGCGCCAACTGGTCCAGCGTCAGGAATCCGTAGCATCCCTGGTCGAGCAGCATCTCCGATCCTTCGCCAATGCCCGTGAGGCGGCTTGAAAAGGCACCCCCGGGTACCAGAACGACCACGAATTCGAGAAAAGGCTGGGCGGTGCTGGAAACCATGGACAGCGGCCGCCACACCGTGTCGCCATCGGCTTCCAAGCCAAGGCGGGCATAGTGGCCGGGCGTGAAACGATATTCACCTGGCCGGGTCAGGCGGAATGACAGCAGTTGCGGTGTCCAGTGCCAGACCTCAACGACCCGTTCCGTCGAATAGCGCACCGGACCCACCAGGCGCCGGCCGTCGTCGGGAAAACCCATGGCGAACCCTCCGTATTGAACCTTGCCGTTGGACCGCCAGCCAAGCCGGGCGTTCGCGTCCCCCGGAACGAGGAACCACGGTGCAATGCCGGCAGTCCACGGATCATGGACCCCGATCGGGACCAAGGATTCACAGGAGGCCACCATGACCGAACGCGATACAAGCCAGACCGGCATCCCGCCACAAACCAAGGCGGTGTACTACGTCAGCGACCGACCGGAGGCCTACGAAGTGTGGGCAGAAGTCGGCCATACCGAAGCCCAGCAAATCGCCCGCACGATCGTTCGCCATGCTGCGGCGCTTTTCCCGGAGATCGACTTCAGAACTGATGGCGGCTGGCACAGCCACCAGCAAGGGATGGAACACGTGGCAAGCGTCATCGAGGAGAACTGGCAGACCTGGGCCGAGGAAATCAACTTCGAAAAAGTCGCATAATTTGTATTATGTCAAATAACGTCGCCGGCCATACGGATCGCGTCATTTTCCTGAAGCCCATCGTCGGCACCACCGGCCGCTATACCCTGGTGGGGACGCCGGGTGACGACGAGATCACCGGGGGCGTGGGGAGCGACACCGTCACCGGCGGTGCCGGTGCCGATCGGTTCATCTATCGGAGCCTGCAGGATGGCGACCATCACCGATTTCGAGCGGGGCCAGGACAAGACTATTCCCTGGTCGGCGGTTACGTCACCTGCCGGCATATCGGCGCCGGCGCGATGATCGGGATCGATCCCGACGCCGGTGGCAGCGCCGCTCCTCGCAACCTGGTGTTGCTGAAGAGCCGATCCTGCGCCGCGGCAGCAACGCCGGAGAATTTCGAGTTCTGATGCGCCCCCGACCCTTCACTTGCCTCGCCCGATGCTCCACACCATCGGCGTCGCCTCCAGATAGCGACGGAGCGCGGCGTTGACCCGGGCCGTTTCCAGGCCGGCGATGCGGGCGTCGTAGTCGGCCATCCAGGCATAGTCGCGGCCCGTGAGGAGCCCCTGGGACAAGGTGCCGGCGAACGTCTTTTCCGAACGCAGCGAAGTCTTGCGCTCCTCCGCCCAGGCCTTCTTGGCCCGTGCCACCTCGGCCGCCGAGAAGCCCTCCTGCAGGGCCCGGGCAAGCTCTTCCTGCAGGGCCTGCCGGGCGGCTTCGGCCTTGTCGCTGGCGGCGCTGGCCTGGAGCACGAGACGGCTGCGGGGCTCGAAGCTGTTGCCGACGAGGCTGGCGCCGGCGCCGTAGGCGAGGCCTTCCCGCTCCCGCAGGCGTTGCCAGATGCGGCTGTCGGCATCACCGCCGAGGATTTTCACGGCCAGGCGCAGGGCGGGGAAATCCGGGTCGTCGTCGCTGATGGACAGGAAGGATAAGCCGCTGATACTGGCGTTTGGCTTCTCGGGCATGGCGACGACGATGGGCGTGGTATCGACGGCGGCCGGCGGCGGCAGGTCGCGGATTCGCTGGTAGGGCACCCGGGCGGCTGGCAGCTTGCCGATGCGTGCCCACAGGGCCTCGACGTCGGCGGGGCCGAAATCCCCGACCAGTGAAAGGCGAATCTGGCCGCGGCCGGAAAAGTCGGCGACGCAGGCCACGGCGTCGGCATGGCCCACCGCCCTCACCTCCTCCAGCTGGCGGGCCAGGGGCAGCGGCTGCAGGGGATGGCCGGGCGGATAGTTGTCGAAACGCAGGTTGGCGGCATTGCCGGCCGTCTGGGCGGGATCCTTCATCGCCGCCTCCAGGCGGGCAATGGCGGCGGCCTTGAGACGGTCGAACTCGGCCACCGGCAGCATCGGCGCCGACCAGGCGTCCACGAGCACGTCAAGGGCGGCGGCCAGCTTGTCGCGGGGCGCTTCCAGGGAAATCCCGCCGAGGCCTAGGGTCCAGTGAGCCTGCAAGGCTTCCAGGCGGGCGCTCAACTGGTCGCGGCTGAGGCCGGCCCCGCCGTAGCCCATCAGTTCCCCGGCCAGGTTGCAGGCGGCACGGCGCCCGGCCAGGGCGGCCTCGTTGCCGTAGTCGTTGGCCACCACCAGCCAGGCCAGGTCGCCCTGGGTACGGCGGGGAATGAGGGCGGCCCGGGCGCCGTCCAGGGGGACGGACACGGTCGCCCGGGCCAGTTCGGCGGCGGAATTGGGCACCGGGTCCCCGGGCTTGCCCAGGGGCGGCCAGGTACGCCCTTCCACCAGGGTCGAAACCGCCGGCAGGCGGGGCAGTTCCTGCGCCGAGACGCCCTCGGCATGGCGCAGCAGCACGTCGCTACGGTTGCTCGCCACCAGCCAGGTGCGCAGGGCCGCGCTGGCCTCGTCGGCGGAGATGGCCTTGACTACGTCGTGCTGCCAGAAGAGGAGGCGCCAGTCGCCCGCCACCTCGGCCCGGGAGAGGTAGCTCGCCAGCATCTCGTGGGAGGCGAAGAGCCGGTCGAAGCCCGTCAGCTCGCTCTGGCGGGCCCGTTCCAGTTGCTCCGGCCGAATGCCGGCCGCGGCGGCACTCTCGACGTGCTCGCGCAGGGCGCGGGCCAGGGCTTCGCCGTCGGCCTCCTTGCCGGCACTGGCGGAGGCCACCAGCAGGCCGTAGTCGCTCTGCTGCTGAACGCCGCAACTGACGCCGACGGCCAGCCGTCGCTCGAGCACGAGGTCCTTGCGCAGACTGCCCCAGTCGTTGTCGCAGATGGCGTTGAGGGCGAGATCCACCGCCTGGGCCTGGCGATCCGCCAGGCCGGGCAGCTTCCAGGCGCTGGCGGCGATGGTCTTGCCAGCGGGCAGGAAGAGATCACTGCGGTTGTTGACCGGTCGCGGCTCTTCCCGCGTCCAGGTGGTGGGCCGCGGGGCTGCCGGGTTGCGGGCCGCGGCGAAGAGGCGGCTGGCCAGGGCGAGCACCCGCGCCTCGTCGAAGTTGCCGGAAACGATGAGCGCCGCGTTGTCCGGCCGGTAGTGCCGGCGATGGAAGGCCTGCAGGGCACTGAAGGGAGCCTCCTCGATGTCGCTGCGGGCGCCTATGGTCGGGCGGCCGTAGCCGTGCCAGAAGAAGCTCTGGCGCTGCAGGGCCCGCATGACCAGGCTGCCTGGATCGCTGTCACCGCGTTCCAGCTCGTTCCTGACCACGGTCATTTCGCTGGCCAGGTGCTCCCGGGTGAAGCTGGCGCGGATGAAGCGGTCCGCCTCCAGGCGGATGATCTCGTCCACCTTGTCCGGATCCGCCGCCACCGTTTCGAAGTAGTTGGTCCGGTCGGCGGAGGTGGTCCCGTTCCAGGTAGCGCCCAGGGCGGTCAGGTCGCTCTTGATGTCCCGGCGTTTGCCGGCGCTCTTGAAGAGCATGTGTTCGAGGAGATGGGCCATGCCGGTTTCGCCGTAGCCTTCCTGCTTGCTGCCGCTCTTCACCAGCAGTTCGACGCGGACGCTGGCGGCCGACGGAAAAGGCACCAGAAGGATTTTGAAGCCGTTGGGCAGGAGGTAGGACGTGAAACCGCCGGCCCGGGCATCGAGGCGGGCAGCTCCGGCGTCCGCCCTGGCGTGCACGAACGGGGGCTGGGAAAGTACCAACAGGGCTGTGGCCAGGATGAACCCGCGGCGCAGGCCGGGGAGGAAGGAGGAGAAAGGCATGGGCGTGCTCTTGTACGGGCGGCAGGGCCTTGATCGAAAGCCAGATTCTATCGCCTGATCGGCAGGCCGCCCGTGTTCCCGGAATCATGCCGGGCAAGGCATATTTTGTTGCACGGTTCGATATGGGGCCCGCCAAGCGCTACCATTGGCGGCAGGAGTCCACAGAGACAAGGGCCCGCCCCACCATTCCGGCCGCCCGGCCGGCAAACCACAGGTTTCCCCCGACCATGAACGCAATCGACCACGACGCCGAGGCAGTTGCGTCCCCCCCGCCCACAGTGGGCTTCTGGCAAGCTTTCCGCTTCTGGCTCAAGCTCGGTTTCATCAGCTTCGGCGGCCCCGCCGGCCAGATCGCCATCATGCACCAGGAACTGGTGGAGCGCCGGCGCTGGATCTCCGAGCGCCGCTTCCTCCATGCCCTCAATTACTGCATGGTGCTGCCGGGACCCGAGGCCCAGCAATTGGCCACCTACATCGGCTGGCTCATGCACCGGACCTGGGGCGGCATCGTCGCCGGCGGCCTGTTCGTGCTGCCCTCACTGGTCATCCTGGTCGCCCTGTCGTGGATCTACGTCGCCTTCGGCGAAGCCCCCCTGGTGTCCGGAATCTTTTACGGCATCAAGCCGGCAGTGACCGCCATCGTCGTCCAGGCCACCCATCGCATCGGCTCCCGGGCCCTGAAGAACGGGGTGCTTTGGGCCATTGCCGCCGCCGCCTTCGTCGCCATCTTCGCCCTGGCCGTGCCCTTCCCCGCCATCGTCGCCGCCGCCGCGGTGATCGGCTATGCCGGCGGCCGGATCGCCCCGGGCAAATTTGCGGCCGGCGGCGGCCATGGCACCAGGGGCCAATCCTTCGGCGCGGCCCTCATCGACGACCGGACGCCGACGCCGGCGCACGCCCTGTTCACCTGGAGCCGCTGCGCCAAGGTGGCGCTGGCCGGCGCACTGCTGTGGCTGATCCCCATGGGGTTACTGGTGCTCGCCTTCGGCTGGGATCACGCTTTCGCGCAGATGGGATGGTTCTTCACCAAGGCCGCCCTGCTCACCTTCGGCGGCGCCTATGCCGTGCTTCCCTACGTCTACCAGGGAGCGGTGGTCCAGTATGGCTGGCTGACACCGGGCCAGATGATCGACGGCCTGGCCCTGGGCGAAACCACGCCGGGGCCGCTCATCATGGTCGTCACCTTCGTCGGGTTCGTCGGCGGCTACGCCGCGGCGGCCTTCGGGCCGGACAACCTGTTCGCCGCCGGCGCGGTGGCGGCCATGCTGGTAACCTGGTTCACCTTCCTGCCGTCGTTCATCTTCATCTTGCTGGGCGGGCCCCTGGTGGAAACCACCCACGGCGACCTGAAGTTCACCGCCCCGTTGACCGCCATCACGGCAGCGGTGGTCGGCGTCATCCTCAATCTGGCCCTGTTTTTTGGCTACCACGTCCTCTGGCCGCAAGGGCCGTCCGGCGCCTTCGACTGGGTTTCCGCGCTGATCGCCCTGGGGGCCATAGTCGCCCTCCTCCGCTTCAGGTGGAACGTGATCCCCGTCATCGCCGCCTGCGCGGCGCTGGGGTTGGTGGTCAAGATGCTCCGCTGACCGGCCTGGGCGGGCCGGTCACCGTGGGCCGACAGTCACGCGATACCCCGATGGGGGGCTACAACCGCATCCCGGACGCCTGGTGATAGCGTTCCCGGGTGGGAACGGCGGCAATGGCCGGCGCCACATCCCGGCCGCTACGGCGGGGCATGCTGTGCAGACGCTGGGCCAGGCGGCGGTCGTCATCGCCGATATGCCGCTCGAACCAGTATTCGATGAAGCGCAGGATACCGAAGACATCCTTGCTGCCCTCCACCACCTGGGCGATGGCCTTGGCGATGGCGCCCAGCATCTGGTCATGGTTGCGGCAATGGGCGGAAAACTCGATGCCCGCCTCCTCGGCCAACCGCTCTTCGGTGGCGAAGTGATCCTGCAGCGCATTCAGGAGTTCCTCGCCGAGGCTTGCGGACAGGTGGTTTTCGGCAAGGCAGGCGGCCTTGATCTCAGCCAGTTGCGCAAAGAGGGCGCGGTGCTGGCTGTCGAGTTCGGGTACATCGAGAACCAGGGAAGCCGGCAGAAAGAAAATGGGATCAGCAGCCATCTCACACCTCCTCGCATTCGCCGTAATGTTTTTTAGTATAGCCAGCGAAGAAAAAGTTGCCAGAGTCGTGAATCCATTTTTTCGATTCATGCCTGGGCGTAGTCGATGAAGCCCTTGTTGATTTCCACCAGTTTCCGGTTAAGCCGGTAAACACCGCCGCCTTCGCGGGTGCGGCTGGCATCGGTGTTGCCCTCGATGGTGGTGATGAGGCCGCCGTCGACCCGCTCGACGAGCCCGGTGTGGCCCAGGCCGCCACCATGGTCCATGATGAACACCATGCCGGCGCGCACCAGTTCCGGATTGCGGACCGCCTGGGGCGCCAGGACCCGGCGGGCGCCGTTGCCGGGGGCGCGGTTCCAGTGATCGAGGCAGCCGGCCGTGCGGACCATCGGATTGGGGCGCCCCAGGGATGCCGCCGCTTCCTTGAAGCACCAATAGACAAACGCGCAACACCAGGAGAGTCCGGGCGAGACGCCGGCGCTGCGCAGATAGGCGTCGACCTCCGGTCCCCGATTGGAATTGCGGGGGACTTCCCGCACTTGCTTCGCCTCTTCCCCGGCAGCCACGGCCAATACCTGTTCCAGCAGGCCCTCTGCCGGTGCAGCGCTGGCGGGTACCGTGGCCGGACCGAAGAGCGCCTCCCAGGTCAGGGAACCGATTTCCCCGTCCTGCTTGAGGGGACGCCCCTGGTTATCGACATTGCGGGCCTGGAACAGCTTGATCAGCTGCTTCATGCGGGGACCGAAGTTGGGATCCTGCGGATTCAGCCGGTCGCCGGGCGCCAGGACCAGGACCCGATTCAACTGTTCCTTGAGGGCCCTGACGATGGCTGCATCCTGTTCGCCGGCCTTGATGATGCGTCCCGGATAGTCCATGACCTGCTCCTCTCGCGTGTTGGGGGTGGGGTGCTACCTGGTGGCGGCGGCGATGTAGCCCCGCCGCAGCCGGTGGCTGCCGGAAGTACCGGAAAGAGCGAGCCTTCCCGGCAGCGCCGGCAGGTTGAGGATGCGGGCCAGGGTCGCACGGACGGTGGCCTCGTCGTTGTCGAAATCGCCGTGGTGGCGGGCCGCCGAGGCGTCGCAGGAACCCGCCGGGGCGTTGTTCGGGGCCGTGATCCACTGCCCCTGCCCCTCGGCGAACAACGCCGCCAGGACCGCGTCCTTCCCGATGCACCGGGCCATGCCGAGGATCGGTTCGCCCTCGGGCCGGATCAAGGGAATGCGCGGCTTGTCCTCGAAGGCATGGGAAACCAGATAGAGCAGCGACTTGTTGTAGATGCGAGCGCAGTCGTCGTCCTGCTCGGCCTTGTCGGTAAGGGTGAACAGGCTGAAGCGCCGGATGCTGCCGCTGGCGATGGCCGGCAGGTAACTGTCCTTGAACAGCCGGACAGTGCAGGCCGGCGCCCAGAGGGTGCAGCTGTCCACGGTCAGGCCATGGCCGCCCGGATCCGTCAGATAGCGAACCAGGGGGGCATGGAAGATGCTGCCGGCGCTATGGCCGACAAGGTGCAGTTCCACTCCCTCGTCCCGCACCAGCCGGGCAATGGCGTCCGCCACCAGGCGGGCGCCGCCCTGGGCCGCGGCGGTGGACAGGCGCGCGTTTTCCTTCATTTCATCCCATTCGGCCTTGCCGGTCAGGAGCCGGGCAATGGGCTCCAGGGCGTCATCCAGGCGATCGAGCATGAAATCCTTGGCGTCGTCCAGGAATCCTTCCGGGCGGCGCCGGCGGGCGGCGTCGGCGAGCATGTTGGCCAGCGTCGTCCAGTAGTCCGTCTTCCAGATGAACGCCAGGGGGTAGCATTCGGCGGCCAGCATGGGCTGGCGATAATCGCCCGCCAGCTTGAGGGCATCTGCTTCGGAAACGAGGCCGCCGTGGGCGTACAGGACCAGCCGCTTTCTTGCCCAGCCCTTGGTGATCCGCGGGAAATCCCGGTCCACGATCTCCCCCAGGCTGGCAGGGGTGGTACCGATGTCTCCCCGGGGGTCCAGTGCACCGTCGTTGCCGATGTTGATCACATGGGGACGGATGTCGCTGAGGGTCGAGCGGGATGCGCTACCGGCCGCCAGCGGCCGGCGCCCGCCGGCCCCGGCCTCGCCAGCCAGATTCACCGGCACCCCGAGCCGGGCGGCCCAGGTATCGGTGCCGTTGGCAAGCCAATCGTCGTAGCCGAGGTGGCAGAAGCCCTCATGGCCCCAATCCGGCCCCCAGGAGTTCTGGATCCAGAAGCCGTCCCGGTCGTAGGCGACGATGGCGAAGGCGTGGCCGCCGAGGAGTTCCCCCGACCAGGGAATGCGCCCATCGGCGCCCACCCGTTGCCAGCCGGCATGGACGGTGGCGCTGGCGTAAAGGATGCCGACTTCGGTGATGGCCGCGTGCATCGCCACCAGATCCTTGTGATTGACCCGGTAGTAGGCCCCCAGGGGCCGGCTGGCGGCATCGCTTTCGACCTTTTGCGAGAGAAGGCCCTTGCCGGCGCGCTTCCACAGGCCGGCCGCGCAGACGCCATGCTTGTACCACCCTTTCATGGCCCCCCGGCAGCTGGATCCCTCGTAGTCCTCGCCGGCCCACTCGTCGTAACGGCGGGCCATGTCGTAGAGCATGTGCGGACTGATGGGGGACGCGTCCCGCACCTGGCGACGGCTCCGCAACAGGTAGTGGGCCACCGTGGCCAGGCCGAAGCCCGTGCAGGCGCCCTCCTCGCCCTGGTCGAGCAGGGGGACGCCCACCTTCCGGTAGCTCGACAACTCCCGGGTGGTCGGCACCTCCACCAGCGTCGGGACGTAGATCTTGTCGCGGAAATCCAGCCCGTCCGGCCGGGCGTTAAGTTTGCGCCGGATTCCCGCCGCCTTCGCCGATAGCGCCGGTTCCCCGCCCTCTCCGGAAAGCCGCGCCTCGTTCGTTTTCCCACCGGTACGCGCCATGCCCGCCTCCTTGCCTGGCTGCCCGCTACCGGATCGCCGGCGCCGGACGTTCAGAATGACATCTGCAATGTCTTCTGTATAGCAAGCGTAACGCCGGCCGGCAAGGGGGGCCGCCACCGGGGCGGCCGGGCATTCAGGAGAGGTCTTCCTTGCGCGGCAGGGGCAGGCGGATGACGTCGATGCCCTCTTCCTTCAGAGCTTCGTATTCCTCGTCGGTGGTCTGTCCGCGGATGGCGCGCTCCGGCGCTTCATCGTAATGCATGCGCCGGGCCTCGTCGGCGAAACCGGTCCCGACGTCTTCCGTAGAGGAAAGGACGGCGCTCACCAGTTGATGGTAGAGCGCCCGGACCTGGGCATTGGCGCCGGCGGCGCTGAAGGTGGCCGCCGCCGAGGGACGGACCTCGGACGGAACCTGATGCCCGCCGATCGCCACCGCCGAGGGCACGCGCCGCACTTCGCCACTGTCGCACCGCGGACAGCGGATCAACCCGCCATCGCTCTGGACCTCGAAATCGGCCGGACTCTGGAACCAGCCTTCGAAGCGGTGCTCGTTGTCGCAGCAGAGGTCGTAGATGATCATGATGTGCGTGGTCTGGTGCCCGGGAACGGACTCGAACCGTCAAGCCTTGCGGCGGCGGATTTTAAGTCCGCTGTGTTTACCAATTTCACCACCCGGGCGGCGGGCGGATTATAGGTCCGCGGATATGAAAAAGGGAAAGCGCCGGGCGCTTTCCCTTTCATGACTGGAGCGGCAGAAGAGTCTCGAACTCTCGACCTCAACCTTGGCAAGGTTGCGCTCTACCAACTGAGCTACTGCCGCGTATCTCTGGAGGCGCGAGCCGGAGTCGAACCGACCTACACGGATTTGCAATCCGGTGCATAACCGCTTTGCTATCGCGCCGTGCCGAAAAACTGTATCAGGTGCAACTAAAAGGGGAAAGCCATGCTTTCCCCAAAAAATTCTTGGAGCGGCAGAAGAGTCTCGAACTCTCGACCTCAACCTTGGCAAGGTTGCGCTCTACCAACTGAGCTACTGCCGCGTCGAACAGAGCCGGCATTATAGACGCTGATCTGCCGGTGTCAACCCTTATCGCCGCTGCGTTTGGCGATTTCCGGCCAGGCCATGCGCAGGTAATAACCCATGGACCAAAGGGTGAGCAGGGCGGCGATCCAGATCAGCCAGTTGCCCAGGCGCTGGGTGTCGATTCCATCGATGGGCGCGTGGTACAGGAGGAGCGGTATGGCCATCATCTGGGCGGTGGTCTTGATCTTGCCCAGCATGGAAACGGCCACGCTCTTGGAGGCGCCGATCTTGGCCATCCACTCCCGCAGGGCCGAAATGGTGATCTCCCGGCCGATGATGATGGCGGCGACGATGGCGTCCGTGCGGTCGAGCTGGACCAGCACGATGAGGGCCGCCGCCACCATGAGCTTGTCCGCCACCGGGTCGAGGAAGGCGCCGAAGGCCGAGGTCTGGTCGAGCTTGCGGGCGAGGTAGCCGTCCGCCCAGTCGGTCAGGGCCGCCGACATGAAGATGAGGGTGGCGGCGAGGTTGCGCTCCTGCACGCTTGCCCAGTCGGCCGGCAGGTAATAGACCGCAATCAGCAGCGGAATGGCGACGATGCGCAGCCAGGTGAGAAAGATGGGCAGGTTGAAGGGCATGCGTCAGTGTAATGCAGCGTAGATTTTTTCCGCCAGTTCCCGGCTGATTCCCGGCACTGCCGCCAGTTGGTCCGGGCTGGCGGCAAGCACCCCCGGCAAGCCACCGAACTGCGCCACCAGGGCCTTGCGCCGGGCCGGGCCGATGCCGGGCAGGCTCTCCAGCCGAGAGGTGCTGCGGGCCTTGCCTCGCCGGGCGCGGTGGCCGGTGATGGCGAAGCGGTGGGCCTCGTCGCGGACTTCCTGGATCAGGTGCAGGGCCGGATGCTCGGGCGGCAATTGTAGCGGCTCCCGCCCATCCGGGAAAATCAGCGTTTCCAGACCGGGCTTGCGCTCTTCGCCCTTGGCGATGCCGATCATGGGCAGGTCGCCGAGGCCGAGATCGGCCAGGGCTTCGTAGGCGACGCCGACCTGCCCCTTGCCACCGTCGATGAGGATGAGGTCGGGGGCCGTCCCTTCCCCAGCCGCCAAACTGTCGTAGCGCCGGCTGACCGCCTGGCGCATGGCGGCGTAGTCGTCGCCGGGGGTGATGTCGCGGATGTTGAAGCGCCGGTAGTCGGACTTCTTCATGCCGCTGCCCTGATACACCACGCAGGACGCCACGGTGGCCTCACCCTGGGTATGGCTGATGTCGAAGCACTCGATGCGCGCGAGTGGCTCGCTGAGCCCCAGGGCCTCCTGCAGGGCGATCAGGCGCTGCTCCTGCTGGGCGGTGGCCTGGTTGCGGGCGACGATGGCCAGCCGCGCATTCTGCAGGGCCATTTCCACCCAGGTGCGGTGGACCACGGAACGGGGCTCCAGGACCGGCACCGCCCGCCCGGCGAGTTCCGCCAGCATGGCGGCGGTGGTGTCACCCCCCTCCTCGTCCGCCGGCGGCGGCGAAACGAAAACCCGCGCCGGCGCCGGATGGACGGCGTAGTGCTGCTGCAGGAAGGCCGCCACGGCGTCCGCCGGCGTCGAATCGCCGGCATTGGTCGGGAATTGCGGCCGGTCCCCCAGGTGGCGCCCGCCCCGCACCATGGCCAGGTTGACGCACAACTGCCCGGCTTCCCGCAGGGCGACGACGATATCCACGTCCTCCCCCTTGGCACTGGAGACGAACTGCTTCTCCTGCACCTGGCGCAGGGACTGGATCTGGTCCCGGTAGATGGCCGCCATCTCGAAGGCGAGCCGGGCCGAGGCGTCTTCCATGGATTTCGTCAGGCGCTTGATCACTTCCTGCTGGCGGCCGTGCAGGAACATGGCGGCAAACTGCACGTCCCGGGCGTAGTCCTCGGCCGAGATGTGGCCAACGCAAGGGCCGCTGCAGCGGCGGATCTGGTAGAGCAGGCAGGGCCGCGAGCGGTTGGCGAAGACCGTGTCCTCGCAGGTGCGGAGCCGAAACATCTTCTGCAGGGTCTGCATGCCGTCGCGCACCGCCCACGCGGAGGGATAGGGGCCGAAATACTCGGCCTTGCGGTCCGGGTTGCCGCGGAAGAAACCGAGGCGCGGGAACTCGTCCCGGGTGATGACGATGTACGGGTAGGACTTGTCGTCGCGGAAGAGAATGTTGTAGCGGGGGTTCAGCGACTTGATGAGATTGTTTTCCAGCAGCAGCGCCTCGGCCTCGGAGCGGGTCGCCGTCGTCTCGACGTGGGCGATCTGGCTCACCATATGGGCGATGCGCGGGCTCGGCAGGTTCTCCCGGAAGTACGACGACACCCGCTTCTTCAGGTTCTTTGCCTTGCCCACGTAGAGTACGTTGCCACTGGCGTCGAGCATGCGGTAGACCCCCGGCAGCTCGGTCAGGCTGGCCAGGAAGGCCTTGGCGTCGAAGGCACGCGCCTTTTGGCCGGAACTCATGCGTCCAGGTAGCGGCGCACCCCGTCGAACACCGCCTCGAAGCTGTCCCGGGAGAGGCGCCCGGTACGCCAGTTGTAGCCGCTGCAGTGGTAGCTGTCGAAGAGCATCCGCCCGTCGGGCAGGTGATGCTGGACGTTGTGGCCGAAAACGAAGGCCTTGGGTTTGAGGCCGTAGGCCCACAGCACCGCCTGATGGGCGATGGCGCCGAGGGCGACGATGGCCCGCAGATCGGCCATGGCAGCCAGTTCGGCCCGGAGGTGGCCGTTGCACTGGCGGATTTCGGCGGTGGTCGGCTTGTTGGCCGGCGGCAGGCAGCGCACGGCATTGGTGATGCGGCAGTCGGCAAGGACCATGGCCGGGTTGGCCCAGCCGTCGGCCAGGGGCTCGGCGACGCTGGCGAAGCCGAAGCGATGCAGGGCCGGATAGAGGAGCTCCCCCGCCACGTCGCCCGTAAACGGCCGGCCGGTGCGGTTTGCGCCCTTCTCCCCCGGCGCCAGACCCACCACCAGCAGGCGGGCGGAAAGGCCGCCGAAGGCGGGAACCGGCCGGCAGTGCCATTCGGGCTCCCGCTGGCGCAGGGTGGTCAGGTGATCGGCGAGGCGCGGGCAGGCGGTGCAGCCCAGGGGATGTTCGAAGCTCGGCATAGCCTGGAATGTTAACATGGCGGCCATGCAAGCCCGTTGGGACATCTTCTGCCGCGTCATCGACAACTACGGCGATGTCGGCGTCTGCTGGCGCCTGGCCCGCCAGCTGGCGGCCGAGCACGGCCTGGCGGTGCGCCTGTGGGTGGATGATCTGGCGGCCCTGGCGCCGATGGCGCCGGGCATCCTCGCCGATGCCGATGCCCAGGAGACAGCCGGTGTCGAGATCCATCGCTGGCCAACGGATTTCCCCCAGGTCGACGCCGCCGACGTGGTGATCGAAGCCTTCGCCTGCGATCTTCCGACACGCTATCTGGAGGCCATGGCCCGCCGAAGCCCGGCGCCAAGCTGGATCAACCTGGAATACCTGTCGGCGGAACCCTGGGTGGAAAGTTGCCACGGCCTCGCCTCGCCCCACGCTCGCCTGCCCTTGACCAAGCATTTTTTCTTCCCGGGCTTCACCGCCAAGACCGGTGGCCTGCTACGGGAAACCGGCCTCATCGCCGGGCGGGATGCCTACTGCGCCGCGCTTCCGGCCCGTGACGCCCTGGAGGTCAGCCTCTTCTGCTACGACACGGCGCCGATAGGCGAATTGCTCGACGCCTGGGCCTTGGGCGAGCACCCCATCGTCTGCCACGTCGCGCCGGGCAAGCCCCTGGCCACCGTCGCCGCCCACCTGGGGAGCGACGGCCCCTGGCAGCGAGGCAATCTCGACCTGCGCCCCATGCCCTTCCTGCCCCAGCCGGATTACGACCGGCTACTGTGGCGCTGCGATCTCAACTTCGTCCGTGGTGAGGATTCCTTCGTCCGCGCCCAGTGGGCTGCCCGGCCCTTCGTCTGGCACATCTATCCCCAGGAGGACGCCGCTCACCTGGCCAAGCTGGACGCCTTTCTGGAGCGCTACGTCCATGGCCTACCCCGGGAAGCCGCTGAGGCGCTTCGCGCCTTCTTCCACGCCTGGAACCGCGGCGGCGGTGCCGCCGCCCGCTGGCCCGCCCTTCTTGCCCATCTGCCCGCCGTCGCCGCCCACAACCGCCGCTGGGCCGAGGCCCTCGCGAGCCAGCCCGACCTGGCGACGAACCTCGTAAATTTCTGCGCTAACGGGTTATAATTTAACGTTTTCCATTTCCCGTCCCACCGATTTTCGGAATTTCCAGTATGAAGACCGCTCAAGAACTCCGCTCCGGCAACGTCATCATGGTCGGCAACGATCCGCTCGTGGTGCAAAAGGCCGAATACAACAAGTCCGGCCGTAACGCCGCCGTCGTCAAGATGAAGCTCAAGAACCTGCTCACCGGCGCCCCGTCGGAAGCGGTTTACAAGGCCGACGACAAATTCGAACAGATCGTCCTCGACAAGAAGGAAGTGACCTACTCCTACTTCGCCGACCCCATGTACGTCTTCATGGACGCTGAATACAACCAGTACGAGGTCGAAGCCGAGAACATGGTCGACGCCCTCAAGTACCTGGAAGACGGCCTGCCCTGCGAAGTCGTTTTCTACGACGGCAAGGCCATCTCCGTCGAACTGCCCAATAGCGTCGTGCGCGAAGTGGTCTACACCGAGCCCGCCGTCAAGGGCGACACCTCCGGCAAGGTCATGAAGCCCGCCCGCTTGGCCACCGGCTTCGAACTGCCGGTGCCGGCCTTCGTCGAAATCGGCGACAAGATCGAAATCGATACCCGCACCGACGAATACCGCAGCCGTACGAAGTAAGGGGTAGGCTCGCGCCAGCGTCGTTGCACCTCGCTTGCCGTAGCGCTGCTACTGTCTGCGCGGGGTGCGCCTAACTGGCGCTTCGCTTTGCCGCTTTTGGTAATTGATTGGGCAGCTTCGGCTGCCCGGTTGCTTTTCAGCGCGCCAATTTGGCGATGGCGGTCTGCGCCGCAAGATAGGTCGGATCGGTCGCCAGAGCGTCGCGGGCAAGTGCCGTTGCCGTAGGCAGCAGCTTTTCGATCCGCTGCCCAATGGACGGATCGACTGCCGGCTGCCACTGGGCAAGCACCTCACCCACCGCCTCCGGCGCATTGCACACCAGCAACATGTCGCAGCCGGCGGCATGGGCGGCCTCGACGCGCTTGACCATGTTGCCAACCACGCCGGCGCCAGCCATGGACAGATCGTCGGTGAAAACGACCCCGCCAAATTTAATATCGTTTCTCAAATAACTTATCCATTTATTTGAAAATACGGCAGTATTGCAATCCGTGCATTGATAGATGACGTGGGCGGCCATGACCCCATCCAGGGGCAGGCGGCGGTAGGGCTCCAGGTCTTCCGCCATGGCATCCAGGGGGCGGTCGTCCACCGGCAGCTCGACGTGGGAATCGGGGATGACGTAGCCGTGGCCGGGGTAGTGTTTGCCGCAACTGCCCATGCCCGCCTGGCGCAAGCCGGCGATGAGGGCGCCCGCCAAGTCGATGACGGCTTCGGGGCGGCGATGGAAGGCGCGGTCGCCGATCACCCGGGAGGGGCCGTAATCCAAGTCGAGGACCGGGGTGAAGGAGTAATCGACACCGCAGGCCCGCAGCTCGGCAGCCAGGACGTAGCCTACGGCCTGGGCGGCCTGTCGGGCGGCGGCGGGGTTCTCGTCCCACAGGCGGCCGAGGGCGGCCATGGGCGGCAGGCGTGTGAAGCCCTCGCGGAAGCGCTGCACCCGGCCCCCTTCGTGATCCACCGCGATGAGTAGCCGAGGCGCCCGCAGGGCGTGGATTTCCGCAGTCAGGCGCCGGAGTTGCTCGATATTGGCGTAGTTGCGGGAAAACAGGATGATGCCGCCGACCAGGGGGTGGCAGAGCCGCTTCCGGTCCAGGTCGGTGAGTTCCGTCCCGGCGATGTCGATCATCAGCGGGCCAAGGGGCAGATCGTTCATGGTTTTTCGAGAATGACGTAGGCGACGGCATAGTCCGCTTCGTCGCTGATGGAAAGGTGGGCCACCAGGCCCTTTTCAGCCACCCGGACAGCCAGGGCTGCACCCAGGGCGAAGACCGGCTTGCCCAGTTCGTCGTGGGCAACACCGATGGCGGTCAGGGTCGCCGGCGCCCGCAGGCCCGTCCCCAAGGCCTTGGCAAAGGCTTCCTTGGCGGCGAAACGCTTGGCGAGAAAACGCCCTTTGTCCGGCGCCCGGGCAAAACCCTCCCGCTCGCAGGGGGCCAGCAGCTTGTCGACGATGCGCTCGCCGTGGCGCTCCCACATGCCCTTCAAGCGAGCCACGGCGACGATGTCGGTGCCGATGCCATGGATCATTCGCCGCGATCCGCCGCTTCCCGCATGAGCTGTTTCATCTCCCGCACCGCTTCCCGCAGGCCGACGAAGGTGGCGCGGCTGACGATGGCGTGGCCGATGTGCAGCTCCCGCACCCCGGCGAGCCGGGCCACCGGCTGGACGTTGTAGTAATTGAGGGCGTGGCCGGCGTTGAAGCGCATGCCCAGGGCCCGGATGGCGTGACCGGCGCGGCGGATCTTGTCCAGTTCGGCGAGGACCGCCGAGGCTTCGGCGTCGCGCCCCTTGTCGTAGAAGGCATGGGCATAGGGGCCGGTGTGGATTTCGCAGACCCGGGCGCCAATGCGGGCCGCCGCTTCCACCTGGGGCAGTTCGGCGTCGATGAAGACGCTGGTGACGATGCCGGCGTCGGCCAGGCGGCTGACGACATCCTTCAGCCGGGCTTCCTGGCCAGCCACGTCGAGGCCGCCTTCTGTGGTCACCTCGTGGCGGCCTTCCGGCACCAGCATGGCCATTTCCGGCTTGAGGGCGCAGGCGATACCGACCATTTCGTCGGTGGCGGCCATTTCGAGGTTGAGCTTGATCTGGGTGAGATCCCGCAGGCGGCGCACGTCGTCGTCCTGGATGTGGCGACGATCTTCCCGAAGATGGACGGTGATGCCGTCGGCGCCGCCGTGCAAGGCGAGAATGGCGGCGACGATCGGGTCCGGCTCGACGCCGCGCCGCGCCTGCCGCACTGTCGCCACATGATCGATGTTGACGCCGAGTCGAATCGGCCGCGGCTCAACCGACATGCGAAGAGAATCCTCGTTTTCACCGCGACCCGCGTCCGACGCCAGACTGGTAGCGCCGCGCCTCGCGGCTCAGGGATTTGTACAGAATCACGACGAGGACGATCGTGATGATGTAATCCGCGATCCCGCCCACGAGCGGGATGAGGCGAATGAGAAAGAACGACAGGACCGCGAGAACGATGCAGGCCAGCGGCACAATTCGGCCGGACCAGGTCATGCGGTAGCGATAGTCGCCCCACATGCGGAGCATGGTTCGGACTTCGTCGACGAATTCGAAGACGAGCCAGCCGGGCCGCGTATCGGCGGAGGGAGCGGTTGCGGCGGGCCGGCCGGCCGCAGGGGACGGATCGGCAGCCGATTCCGTCGGCCGACCGCCCTTGAACAGCCGCGCGGCGCCGGCCAACACGCCGCCATTCGTCGGCGGCGCGACGCGCTGCACCACCCGCTCCACGACGCGATCTTCCATCAACTGTGTGTCGCTGAGCGCGGCGACGGCGTGCTCCAGCCGCTGGACGCGCGCTTCCAGCGACTCGAGATTCTCGCGCCCCGCCGTCGGTTCCAGTGACATCGCGGATCGGGCCATGACAACATCAACCTCGACGATGGCCGGCGCAGACTTGCCGCGCAACGGATCTCGCCAGGTTATTCGTTACCACGATACCGGGATTGCGCGGAACGCACCAGCGCAAAACCACTGAACGCCGCTGCCGACGTACCGAGGGCGTCAGCGGCTCCGAGAACCGCCGACGCCCCGGAGCCCGTTGTTACTTGATCATTTCCTTCAACTTCTTAAGCGGCTGCGCCTTGACCAGGTTGCGCGCCGGCTTGGCCTTCACGACCATCATCTCGCCCGGCTTGAACGGGTTCGGCTTGGTCGTTTCCTTCGTCGCCGGCTTGGAAATGCGCTTGAGCTTCAACAGTCCGGGCATCGCGAGGATGCCGGGGCCTTTCTTCCCGAGCTGGTCCTTGATCAGCTTCTCGAGCGCCTCGAAAACCGCCGCCACTTGCTTCTTGGACAGCCCTCTGTGATCAGCCAGGGCCTGAAAGACTTGCGTTTTGTTCAACGGCTTGGCGGACATCTTCGCCCTCGTCCTTAATGAAGGTAATCGGGTTCCCACACCACGGCGCAGTTGTAGGAGCGGTGCCGGGCTAGTCAATTCTCGCCGGACAAAAAGAGCCTGAAAATCTTGGGTTTTTTGCATGGTGACGAGCTGAAAGGCTGTTTTTCTCGATATTCCGCGTTCGGCGATGCGAAAAACCGCATGCCGCCTTGCGGGTTTTCACGAAACGATCCGGGGCGGCGGGCGGGCGACAGGTCCTACAATACCGGCCGGACATCAGCCGTCGTTGATCCGAGACCGACTCATGCCCTTCGCCGCCGCACTGTCGACCGCACTGCCCACGGCCGAGGCCGCGCGGCAGGTTTGCGCCTCGTGCGGCGCCCTGGCGGACGCGGATCTCGGCGTCGTATTTTTCTCGCCGCACCATGCCGATTCCGCCCTGGATCTGACTCGCGCGATTCACGACCGCCTCCGTCCGCGCGTGCTGATCGGATGCATCGGCGAAGCGATCGTCGGCGTCGGCCGAGAAATCGAGCACGCCCCCGCCCTGAGCCTCTGGCTGGCGCGCTGGCCCGAGGGCGTCGACGTCATTCCGTTCCACCTCGCGCCGGAGACGACGCCGGACGGGCTGAGCCTGCTCGGCTGGCCGGACGCGCTCGTCGAAGGCGCTCCGGAAGTCGCCGCCGTCCTGATCCTCGGCGATCCATTCACGTTTCCGGCGATCGAGATTTTTCTGCCGCAGGTCAATGGCGATTGCCGCGGAGTGCCGGTCTTCGGCGGCATGGCAAGCGGCATGGACGGGCCCGGCGCGACGCCGCTGATCCTCGGACGCGACGTACACACGGTTGGAGCGGTCGGAGTGGTGTTGCGTGGCCCGGTGTCGGTCGCCGGCGTCGTGTCGCAGGGCTGCCGGCCGGTCGGTAAGCCATTCGTCGTCACCAAAGCTCAGGACCATCATGTTTTGGAACTCGGCGGTCGGCCGGCACTCGATCAACTTCGCGCGACCTACGAAGGGCTCTCGCCGCACGACCAGCAGTTGTTCCAGCGCGGACCGCACGTCGGCCTGGTCATCAACGAGTATCTTCCGACGTTCCAGCGCGGCGATTTCCTGGTGCGAAACGTCTACGCAGTGGACCGCGCCAGCGGCGCGATGACGATTACGGATCGCGCCCGCGTCGGACAGACCCTTCAGTTTCACGTCCGAGATGCGGACACGGCGGACGAGGACCTGCGGCTGATGTTGGACCAGTCGCGGGGGAGCGCGCCGGCCGCAGCCCTGATGTTCACGTGCAACGGCCGGGGTTCACGCCTCTTCGGCGCGCCCCACCACGACGCTGCCGCCGTTCAGGACGTGCTCGGAGCAATCCCGCTCGCCGGCTTGTTCGCCGCCGGCGAATTCGGCCCGATCGGCGGTCAGAACTTCCTGCACGGCTTCACGGCGAGCGTCGTGGTGTTTGGGTGAGATTAAGCCGTCCCACGGCTCCGCCGTGGGCTACGACTCCGACGCCCCTCCGGGGCTTTCATTCAAGCCCGCGAAGCGGGCGCCGGATCCGTAGCCCCGGATCGAGCGCAGCGCAATCCGAGGAGCGATTACGAGTCCACCTCACGCCGCCAGGATGTTGCTGCGCTTCGGGCGAGCCTTGATATCGAACAGCCCGAAGATCTCCTCCTCGCTCAGCCCCATTCGCGGCGGCGGGTCGTTGCGGGCGATCAATTCCTCGAACAGTCGTCGTTTCCGCTCGAGCACCTGGGCGATGCGGTCCTCTATCGTCTCCTCCACGAGAAACCGCTTGACGAACACCGGCTCCGTCTGGCCGATCCGGTGCGCCCGGTTGATCGCCTGATCTTCGATCGCCGGGTTCCACCAGCGATCGAACAGGAACACGTAGTTGGCGAACTGGAGATTCAACCCGACGCTGCCGGTGCCGTAGCTCATGAGCAGCACGTGGGCGCGCCGATCCGTGCGAAATCGGTCGAGGATCGATTGCCGCTGCGCGTTCGGAATTCGACCGTGATATTGCAGCGGCCCATAGCCCGACAACGATCGCGCCAGGCGTTCGAGCGGCTCGACCCATTGGGAGAAGACAATCGCCTTGCGGCCGCTGGCGGCGATTTCGGCCAAATCCGCTTGCAGCCGTTCCAGCTTGGCGCTGTCGCCGGTGAGCGGATCGAAATTGCAGATCTGCTTCAGGCGCATCACCAGTTCGAAGACGTGCTGCACGGTCACCGTGTCGCCGAGTTCGTTGAGATGGACGATGCCGTCGGTTTCAGCCCGTTCATAGGCGGCCCGCTGAGCGGGCGTCAATTCCAGCACCACGTCCTGCACGATTTTCGCCGGCATGTCGGTGAGCACTTCCTCCTTGACGCGGCGGAGGACGCAATCGGCCGTGAGACGCGGCAGATCCGTCGGCGGCGTTTCGGCGGGAACGCGGCCGGGATCGAGAAACGCGAACAGGTTGACCAGATCGTCGGGGCGATTCTCGATCGGCGTGCCGGTCAGCGCCCAGGAGCGCGTCCGCCGCAGCCGCCGCGCCGCCTGCGCCGTCTTCGAGTCCCGGTTCTTGATCCGCTGTGCCTCGTCGAGGATCACGAGGTCGAATCGCACGGCGTCGTCGTCGATGATGTCGGCGTCACGGGTCAGCACTTCGTAATTGACGATCTTGAGCGGCGCGCTGGAGACGCGCCACGCCGTTCGCCGGCACGTCAGCGCGCCGCCGATGACCTCGAACGGCAGATCCTCCGCCCAGGCGCGAAGCTCGCGCTGCCAGTTGACGACCAGCGGTTTCGGACACACCAGCAACGCCTGTCGCACCAAGCCCGCCTGGAGCAGCAGCCGCAGCGCCAGGATGGTCTGAATCGTCTTGCCGAGACCCATTTCATCGGCCAGCAGCGCCGCCTGCCGCGGCATCAGAAACGCTACGCCTTCGAGTTGATACGGATACGGCGGGAATGGCACGCTCACTTGCTTGCCGACGAACAGACTTTCGATCGGCGGCTGGAGAAGATAGAGCAGCCGATCCTTGAGGAGCACGGTGTCAACCGGGGGCACGAGGCGGGCGCGGGGACGGCGGGGGGGATTCGGCGTCGCCGCCGGCGGGGCGGGCTTCGGCGGCGCGCCCGGCGACTCCGTCGCCGGCGTCGGAAACTTCCAGCCTTCCGTCGTGACGGTCAGCGCCAGCCGGCCGAGGGAGCGAACCCATGGCCGGTCGTCGAGCAGCCGGGCCGACCGAAACTGTGGCGGCCGGATCGCGGCCGGAGCATGCCAATCGACCGTGCGAAGTCCGAATTCCGCGAGCGGAAACGCGGTACTGGCCTCCGTCCGCAGATCGAAATCCGCGAATGGACGGCCGCAATCCGGGACAAGTTCATCCGGCACGCTGCATCGCTCCCAGCTTGCGGGCCTCGGCCACGGCGTCCCGGACACGTTGGAACGGCTCGATCAGGTCCAGACCCTTGAGCCGGTCGATCAGTTCTTGCAACCGGGCCGCGTCGTCGGGAAACTCCGAGTGAATGCGCAGCGCGGAACTCGGGATCGTCCAATCCGATTCACCGGGCGGTCCGGCAATCCAGACGACCGGAATATCGAGGCTCCGCCGGAGCGCCAGCGCCTCGCCGCAGTCGGTGAGGACGACGGCGGCCGGCGTCGCGGTCTTTTCCACCAGCGTCTTGCCGATGACTTCGGAGCAGACGTGCTCGGCCAGCGTGTCGCCGTAGAGAATCTGCTGCACGCGATTGGGCTGCACGGGCGTGCTGAGGCGGAACTCCAGCGGCCGGCCCCAGAGATTCGTGACCAGGTACCCGCCGGAATAGCTTCCCGCTTCGCGGATCATGGCCAGAAAGCCGAGATGGGTGGCGGCGCTCGGTGCGATCACGGCGGCGTCCTCGGGATGTCCGTAGCCACAGGTGCGCGCAGTGTCGATGTCCTTGGCGTATTCGGGTCGATGTTGGCCCGCACTTGATCGGATTGGCCGAGATTTGGCCGCTCCAAACCGCAAACTCAGCGCGGCTTGACCCAGCCGGACCGGGGGGCGCGGCTGTAGCGTCGATACGACCGGCGCGGGCCGCCCGTTCCCTGCCTGCCGTCCGCATTGTGCGCTCAGGACAGCGCCGGCATCGCCGCCGGTGGACTTGACTTAGCCGTAAACTCGCGCAGCGATTCGGCCAGCGGCGCGAAGCGGAAATCGGCCAGCAGGCGCACGAATCGCGGCTCGGTTCGGCGCAGATTCACGCGGTGCCGCCAGCGCCGCAGCCACGGCCCCGACAGCGCCGGCTGATCGGGATCGAACTCCCACGGATGCAGGTAGACGGCGAAGGGTTTGCCCACGGAGTTGATTCGAGCCAAGGCCGCGCGCGTCCAGGCATAGGGGAACAGGCGGAAGTAGCCGCCGCCGCCGACCGGCACGGAGCGGCCGAACACGCGCACCGCCGGCAGCGGGTATTCCCAGAGCGCCCCGGCCCGGGTCTCGAGTCGGAATGGTACTTTCGATCCGGCGAGGTGTCCGCACGACTGCCGCCGGCCCACCGCCACGCTCGAATCGATCGTGTACCCCTCCTCGACGAGCACCTCAAACGCCCAGGCGCGATCCGGCGCGATCGAAAAGCTCGGCGCTCGGTAGGCCGTCACCGGCTGGCCGACGACGTCCTCGAGCACCGCCCGGGCGGCGCGCACGTCGGCCCGAAAGTCCGCCCGGCTTTGTGCCGTGACCAGTTGATGCCGGTCGCCGTGAGAGGCAATGTCGTGTCCCGCGGCGACGATCGCGCGGACGAGTCGCGGCCGACGCCGCGCGACCCAGCCGAGTACGAAGAATGTCGCGCGAACGTCCGCCGCGGCGAGATGGTCCAGGATTCGGCGCAATCCGATTTCGATCCGCTGCTCGAATTCGCCCCACGACGACGGATCGATCCATCGCGCAAACGCCGTGACGTGGAAGTAATCCTCGACATCGATGGTGAGCGCGTTGACGATCGGCTGTGGGCGCGGTCGAATCACGAGAACACCCGCATGCGCCAGGCGACCGGTCGCAGCCGCGAGATCAGCCGCCGAGCGAGCCTCGGTCCGAGTTCCGCCAGGACGCCCCAGCCCGCGGCGACGTGGATGGAGAGAAATACGGCGGGGAACAGCGGCGCCAATTCCGGCTGCCGGGCGCGCCACGCCAGCCCGAAGCCCGCCGCCGTCACGGCGCTGGAATACGCCAGCGCTGCCAGGCAGAAGAGCGCGGCGAAAAGCGGCGAGGCGAGCCCGAGCGTCAGCGTCCCCGCCAGTGTCAGCAAGAAAGCCGCGGGAATCATCGGCCCCGGCGAAAGCGTCCGCGGATGCTTCAGTATCAGCCGCGCCCGCCCCCGGCCATAGCGCATCATCTGCACGATGAGACCGCCCAGCGAAGCGCGCGGTCGATAATGCACCGCCAACTGAGGCGCGAACCAGCAGCGGCCGCCCGCATCGTGCAGCCGCTGGTTAAACTCCACGTCCTCGCAGGCGTCGAAGGATTCGTCGAAGACGCCGACGCGCTGAAAGACTTCGCGACGATAGGCGATGGCGACGCTTTGCGGAGGCGCCGGACCGCCCTCATCGGAGTAGATGTAGGATCCCGGATTGTGCCCGAGTGCCGATCGCCGCGCCGCCGCGATCGTGCGTTGCAACGGTGAAGCGCCGACGATTTCCAAGGGCTGCGGCCGGCCGACGCTTTCCACCCCACGTCGCTCAAACACCCGCGCGAGTTCCGAGAGGTAATTCGTCGCGCGAATCTCGCAATGCCCGTCGATGATCAGGACATAGTCGCCCCGGGCCTGGGCCACGCCGACGTTCCGAGCCGCGCTCGACAGCCGGCGCGGATTGTAAAGCAAGCGCAGGTTGGCCCAAGTTCGCTGCCGATGGCGAACCAGCGCGCAGGTATCATCGTCTGATTGCCCATCGACGACGAGTACTTCAAAGCGATCGGGCGGGTAATCCTGGGCATGCAGCGCATCCAGCACGTCGCCGAGATGCCGCTCCTCGTTGCGCACCGGGACGATGACGGTGATGAATGGCGAACTCGATGAGAAACTCGAAACCACGGATGGACGCGGATGAACGCGGATGGGAACTTCAGTGGCCGACGGAACTAAGCCACGCGCGCCCGCGTTCGTTTTCGATCGAGAAGGTTGAGCCGAGAGTGGCGCGTCGGTGTTCATCCGTGTTCATCGGTGGTCCCAAGTCCCTGGAACGTCGTCACGCGGCTCGGCGTAACGTGTCGCGTTCGCCCTCCGAGTGTCGGATCTCGACATCCGGCCGGGGCAGCAGCGCTCGGATGAGTCGCCGCGGCACGCCGATGACCTTCAGCAGCGTGAGCACAATCAGCCAGGCGTCGAGGCCCAGGTTCGCTTTCCGCGCGTACAGGAGGTCGAATTGCAGCTTGCGCTTGACGTCGTCGACTTCGAGATCCGGCGGCAGGGCGAGTTGCGCCAGGCCGGTGATGCCGGGGGGAACGATGTGCCGGCCCGGATACAAGGGGATCTTGCGCGTCAGCTTGGCGACGAACACCGGCCGCTCCGGACGCGGTCCGACCAGGCTCATCTCGCCCCGAAACACGTTGATGAGTTGCGGCAATTCGTCGACGTGCAGCCGGCGGAGCACCCGGCCGACCGGCGTCACACGCGGATCGTCCGGCACGCACCACCGCGGCCCGGTGAGCGACTCGCAATCGTGGATCATGGTCCGAATCTTGTAGATGGTAAATCGCCGCCCGTTGAGTCCGACGCGCTCCTGCGTATAGATCGCCGGGCCGCGCGACGTCAGCCGCACCAGCGCCATCGCCGCCAGAGCGACTGGGAGGGCGACCACCGCAATCACGGCCGCCAACGCGCAGTCCAGCACGCGCTTCAGCGCCAGGAATCCCGAAACGGGAGCGGCCATGATTCCCTCCCCGAGCAGTCGCTCAATGACCAGGGCGGTGTCGCGGCACTCCGCGAGCGGCGAGGGAATCACGGATCGGCGCCGCGGGACTCGGGTCGAGTTACGCGATAGGTGGGCGTGGGTGGGCATCCGTGGTTCCTCCCGCTTGGCCGGGCGGGGTGGGCGAACCCCGCAGTATTCTCGAATCAGCGTTGGGCGAAGAGCGCGGCGTTGAGCGTGTCGCGCAGGCCGGTGAGGAACTCATCGAGGAGCGGGTCGCGGCCGGGCGCGATGTCGATGCCGCTTGGGGCCACGACGTAGAGTTTGCACAAGAGCGGCCGGCCGAGGAACGTGAGCCGCGGATGCGTCGGCGCGCGCCACGTCCCGTCCGCGCTCCAGGCCCAGAACAATCGCGTCGCTTCGCCGCCGGATGGGCCCGGCTTCTGAAAGACCGTGGTGAAGAACTCGCCGCCATCCACGGGCCGACGGATGACCGGGGTGGTCATCTCGTAGCCGCTGCCCGCGTAGCAATACTCCGGCGTGTGCACCGCAGTCAACCCCGGATGACCCAGCGACAGGGTCACGAAGAATGACCGACCATTCGCGGCGTGGACGTACCGCCGCGCCAGGTGCGCAATGCCGGGCTCGTTGAAATCCGAGGGTTGATCGGCGCCGACCCAGTCGCCGAAGCGGAGCGGAATACTGGGCAGGACCGGCGCCGATTCGCCGCCATTCCAGCGATTGGTCACGACGCCGTGAGCCGCCGCCGTGACGGCTATCACCGCCAGCACCGCCAGGTATGTCGCCCGCTGAGCGTGCATCCATGCACTCCAAGTGGATTGAGATGCGAGATGAGAACCATGAATGAGGGAGCCGCCATCGGCAGACGAACATCCGATTCATCGTTCCCGATTCACTTCTCGATCCTCGAATTCACAGTTCCACCGCCGCGGCGCCGCTCGAATCCATGAGCACCGCGCCCAAGAGCGGCGTACCCAGTTGACTCAGTCGATGGCAGGCTCGCTCCACGTCGGCCGTCCGACTGTGGAAGGTCCGCACGGACAGCACCGAGGCGTCGACGCGCTGCGCCAAGTACAGCGGATCGACCGCCTCGCGGATCGAACAGCAATCGATGACGATGACGTCGAAATCCTGCCGGGCGCGTTCGAGCATCCGGCGCATGCGTTCCTTGTCGAGCGCCTGGCGGGCGCTTTCGTCGCAGACGCCGGCGGCAACGCACCACAGGTTGTCGAGCGGCGTGCGCTGGACGACGCCCTGGAAAGTCGCCTCGCCGCGGAGCAGTTCGCTCAGCCCCGGATGCGACGCGATGTCGAAGTGATTGTGCAAACCCGGATTCCGCAGGTTGCCGTCCACGAACAGCGTCCGCTTGTCGGTCCGAGCAAAGCTCAGCGCCAGGTTCCAGGCCAGGATCGACTTTCCTTCCTCCGGCGCGGCGCTGGTGACGAGGATCGCCTGCATGCGCCGGCGCAGCAGTTGCCGGCAGACGACAGCTTTGATTTTGTCCACCGCCTCGAAGAAACTGCGGCTGGCGACGTCGAGCGCGTCGAGCCGCGTCAGGTCGACGCGCGGGGCCGGCGCTGCGTGTTCCGGCAGGCAGCCGAGCAGCGGCAGCGACTTCTGAAACAGAGGATCGGCGGGGCCGAAGACCCGGGGCCGGCGCGTTTCGCTCAGCGTGATCAGCCCGCCGACCAGCGCGAAGCCGAGGAGCCCGGCCACGGCCGTGATCGCAATCTGCTTTTTCATCTCGCGCTTCTGCGGCACCTCCGCTCGCTGATACAGCGACACTCGCTCCGGCGCGTCGATTTCCACCTGCATTTCCAGCATCGTGCTGTCGATCCGATCGAGTTCCTTGCGCCAGCGGGCGATTTCGTCGGCCGCCTGCATCTTCGCGGCCGCCGAGCGCTGATCCGCCTCCGGCGATTCGAACTCCTTGAATTCCGCGGCGAGCCGTTCGAGCGTTTGGCGATCCATCTCCTCGAATCGAGCGACGTCGGATTGGACCTTTTCCACTTCGGCGAGGAGTTTCTGCCGCAGGGCCAGGCGATAGTCGCCGTCCACGGTGGCGCGGACTTTCTGGCGAAGCTCGGCGAGTTCGGCCGTCGCTCGATCCAGCCGACGCTTCAGTTCGGGATACGGGTGGGAATCTGGGTCCGACGCGAAGCGGCGGTGATGGTTGATCTGGCCTTCGAGCCGGGTGATAGCGGCCTTCTTGTCGCGAATCTGCGGATCGTTGTCGAGCCGCTCGCCGAGATCGGGCACGCTGGGCGGCGAATCGTCGAACTGCTTGAGGGCGGCCTGTTGCCGGGCGAGTTCCGCCCGCGCGTTCGCCAGCGCCATGGCCACCTGCGACTTGTGCTGCTGAAGCGAAGTGTACTCGGCCATCTTGAGCCGCTGCTTCATCGCGATCGATTCGCCCGGCCCGTTGCCCAGCAATTGATCGGTTTCCGACTTCTTCAGCTTGGCGTTGAGGATGTTCTCGACGTCGGCTTTCTTCTTGCGCAGCACCTCGAGGCGGTAGTTCTTGGTCTCGGTTTCCTGCCGTTTCTCCTTGATGTAGTAATCGACGACGGCGTTCACAATCGCGGCGATCTCCACGGGGTCTTCGCCAGTGAGCAGCACCTTCAAGACCTGGCTCGTGTCAGAAAACTCCGTCAAGATCTTTTCCTCAAGGAAGCTGATCGGATCCTCCTGCCGGGCCAGCATGGGCGTGCGCGCGATCTTCGGATCGCGGAGCGCGCCGATCATGGTCCGCGAACTCTTGATCATGTTCGCCTGAGTCTTGAGGTACGTGGCGAACTCGACGCGGCCGGTGGTGTCGTGCACGGCGCTGGGGAGAATGCGCGGATCGTTCTGGGACACGAGGATCATGGCGTAGGTCGTGTACTTGGCCGGCACCAGCCACCAGGCGAGCGCGCCCAGGCCGGCGGCCACCAGCGAGCCGAGCGTGACGAACAGGACGCTGTGGTAGCGAAGGGCGTTGACGATGTCGCGGCCGGTGATCGTCTCGCCGGCGGCGCGGGCGGCCGCGGTCCGCGGCGCCGGCGGCAGCGGCAGGATGTCGGGATCGGACCGCCGCTCGAGGTCTTCGGGTCGGGCAATGATCGTCGCGGGCATCATGGCGGCCTTCCTGCCGGAGCGGTCCTCGGAATCAGCGCCACGCCGGCCGCGCCGGCGGGTCCACGAACAACCGACTCAGAATCCACAACTCGATCCAAAGTAAGCCCAACGCCATCGGCATCATGAACCACCCGGCCAGATCGTGAAAGAACAGACTCGCCGTCTCGCTGCTGACGTGCAGATACATGATGCCCGTCACCACGATGCGAATCACGTTCACAATCAATGCGATCGGAATGGCGCTGAACAGTATGAGCAGCTTGTCGCTGATCGGCTTTCGGACGACGAGGCAGACGGCCGTGGAGAATGTGACGAACGTCACCAGCATGCGCAGGCCGCTGCACGCTTCGACAATGCCGAGGCGGAACTCGCGGATCAGGATGGTATGGCCCTCGGCGACGGCCGGCTGGCCGAGACTTTGCAGGACGAACGTGCTGCAGACCGTGGCGATCGTCTGAAGCGGGAAGCCGAGCGCGACTTCAATGCTGTACGGCATCGGAATCATGAAGATGAGAAACGCCACCGCCGGCAGCGCCCAGCGGAGCACCGACCAGCCGCCGAGCGCCAGAATCGCGCCGGCGATCATCGGCAAGAGACTCGCAGCCTGAAGCCAGCCGAAGTACATCATGCCACCGAGCACGCGCCCGGCCGCGCCGGTGAGAAGCAGCGCCAGCCCGCACCACGGCGCGGGGGTGATCGACGCGGGATACCGATCGCGCCGCAACCAGAGCAGAACGATGGAGAACGCCGGCACCAGCAATCCGTGCGAATACTGCGGGTCGTTCAGCCATTTGCCGCTGAGTTGCCGCAACGTCGGCCAGAAGGCGTAAGCGAAGACCGCGGCCAAGGCGGCCACGGCGAGCGTTCGGCCGCGATGGCGGTCCCAGAACGTCTGACGCAGGTCCGCCCAAAGCGAGCGCGGTGCAGTCGAAGCGGGAATTCGGCCGCGATGGGTCATCCGGTTTCGCCGCTCCTTCAGCGAGCCAGAACGCCGCCCCAACAGCCGCCGGCCCATCCCTCGGCCGACCGATGCGCGTGTCAGGGTCCGACGATTGTAAATGGTCGGCCGAAGCGGTCAAGCCGGATCGAGAAAGGATGGCCGGGCGGCCGAGACGACTCCCGCGGCGGCAGCAATGCGCGAGACCGGTCAATTCCAGGATTGCATGACCAGCGCGCCGTTCTGCCCGCCGAAGCCGAAACTCGTCGAAACCGCGGTTCGCGTCGGGTAGTCGCGCGCGGCCAGGGGAACGTAGTCCAGGTCGCAGGCAGGATCGGGGTCCGTCAAATTGATGGTCGGCGGGACGACGCCCTGAGAGAGCGTCATGGCCAATGCGACGGCTTCGACGGCGCCGGCGGCGCCGATCAGGTGCCCGATCATCGACTTGATCGACGAGAGCGGCAGCGAGCGCGCATGCTCGCCGAACACACGCTTGACGGCGGCGGTCTCCATCTCATCGTTGAGCCGCGTGCTCGTCCCGTGGGCGTTGATGTAATCGACGTCGCGGTGATCGACGCGGGCTTCATTGAGGGCGGCCTGGATGGCGCGGGCGGCGCCGCGCGCTTCCGGGTCCGGTTTCGTGATCGAGAACGCGTCGAAACTGCTGCCGAATCCGCGGATTTCCGCGTAGATCGGCGCGCCGCGGCGGCGGGCGTGTGCCGCCTCTTCGAGTACCAGCACGCCGGCGCCTTCGCCGAGAACGAAGCCGTCGCGGCCGCGGTCAAACGGCCGCTACACTTCGCTGGCCGGACGATTCGAACGGCTCACCGCGCCCAGCGCGGAATAGGCCAGCAGCATGAGCGGGTCGATGCGGCTGTCGGCCCCGCCGGCCAGCATGACGTCGGCGTCGCCTCGCGCGATCAGCCGGAACGCCTCACCGATCGCCTGGGTGCCGGCGACGCAGGCGGTGGTGATCGTGCTGTTCGGCCCCTGGGCGTTGCACGCCATCGAAATGTGTGCCGCCACCATGTTCGGCAGATACTTGAGGATCCACATGGGAGCGACCGAGCTGGGACCATGCTCGCCGAGACGGTCGGGCTGAAACTGGCCGTCGGCCATGGCGTATCCGAGCGCCGGCGCCAGTTCCGGCAGGTCGATTGGCACGACGCCGGTGCCCATGCACACGCCGATGCGCGAGGGATCCGACCAGTTGCCGTCAAAACCGGCGTCGCGCAGGGCCAAGCCCGCGGCGCCGACGGCGAATTTGGTCGAGCGGCTCATGATCTTGGCCGATTTCCGATGCTCCGTCGGCAAGAATGGCGTCACGTCAAAATCGACGACTTCGCCGGCAATCCGGACAGGAAACCGGCTGGCGTCAAAGCTGCGGATCGGTCCGACCCCGCTGATTCCCTCACAGCAGGCCGACCAGAAGGCCTCCTTGCCAACGCCGTTCGGGGCGACGACGCCCAGACCGGAGATGACAACGCGCCGCATGGAATTCGCACCTCCAACGAAGTTCATCCAGTTGCAAAGTCAATGGAGGCAATGGCTTCGATGTCCGACAGCTCCAACGCGTGGCGTGGAAACTGCCGCGAATCCGATTCGCGATCGGATCAAATACCGCAGATTTCCCAGTTTTCCACCCTCAACAAGGTTACTCGCACCCAGTATGTCTCGCAAGAGCTCCTCGCGCACGAAGCCGCCAATATTTGCGATCCGTGTCAGTCCAAGTGGACCGTTCCAATCGCCGGCTCGCGGCCGCCGAGGCTTTATTGTTCGCTCATCGCCATTGTTCGGTGCGGAAAATCCGCGAGCTCACCCGAATGCGGGCAGTCGCAAAACGAAGTGCTCTGTGGAGGTGCAAATGTAGTGCCGGGCCGATTTTGACAGCCCATTTTGCGATCTTATATAATCGAAAAGTTTGACCGATCGGATAGAGTTGACACCCTTCGGCTCGCCGTACTGCGCCGAGCCTGCCGCTGAGCGACTGGACTTTTATGAACCGCATGACGCCGATGCTCTCGACCCTTTTGGCCGCGTCGATTCTGCTAAGCGGCGGCGCGAGTCCCGCCCAGGACGCCGCTCCCCGCGAGGATGGCCTGTTCCTCACGGTTCCAAACCCGATTACCAGCGAAGCGACCAATCGAATCAAGGAAACCGTCGACCGGGTCATCGCCGCCGGCAAGGTGCGGAAGATCATCTTCGACTTCAACCCGGATGGCCAGCCGGCGTCGTCGCGGGATTTCGGCCCGTGCCTGGACCTGGCTGAGTTCATCGAACAGCAGCATCAGATCACGACGGTGGCGTTTGTGCATGCCAAGACGACGCGGCACACCGTGCTGCCGGTCCTGGCCTGCCGCGAGATTGTGATGTCGTCCGAGGCGTCGATCGGCGAAGTGACGCCGGACGAACTCGGGCCGCCGCGACCGACGCAGGAACAGGTCTACGCGCGGATGGCGGGCCGCGGCCGCGAGGCGCTGGTGCTGAAGATGCTCGACCGCGGCGTCGTCTTGCTCGAAGGCCGGACGCGCACCGGCGCCGTGTGGTTCCTCGACGGACGTAAACGAGCCGAGGCCGAGCGCGAAGGAATTGATTCGATCCATCCGCAGCCATTGCTCCCCGCCGGCGCGCTGGCTCTGTACACGGCCGCGGAGGCCCGCAAGTACAACCTGTGCCAGCAGATCAAGGAGACGCGGCAGGAAGTCGCCGAACTCTATCAGTTGCCCTCGAGCAGCCTGCGCGAAGACCCGCTCCAGGGCCGATCGCCGGTCGCCTACTCCATGGTCGTGCGGGGCGAAGTCAATCGGCGATTGGAAGAGGGGTTGCGGCGTCAGATCGGCTACTGCATCCGGCGCGGCGCTAACACGATCGTCCTGCAACTGGAATCGAGCGGCGGCGACTTCCAGGTCGCCCGCGATCTCGCCGAGTTCTTCCGCACGCTGAAAGGGCCGGATGGACTCCCGGTCGTGACGATTGCCTTCGTGCCGAACGGCGCCCCGGACACGGCGCTGTTCTTGGCGTTGGGCTGCACCGAGCTGGTCATGGGTCCGGGCGCGAATCTCGGCGGATTCACGCCGCCGGCGCCGAAGGCCGGGCCGCCGGGTCGCCGGCCACGGGCTCCCGCCGCCCCGCCGGCCAACCTCGAACTGGTGCGCGATTCGCTCATGGCTTTGGCCCGCGAACAAGGCGTCGCGCCGATTCTCATTCAGGGCCTGTTCGACACCGATCTCGAGATCCATCGCGCCCGCACCAAGGCCGGCGCCATCGAACGCCGCTTCGTCTCCAAGGCCGATCTCGACGCGCTCGGCGACGGCTGGGTCTCCGAAGGGCAGATCAAGGCGCCGGGCCAGCCGTTCGAGTTGACCGCCGCCAAGGCCAAGGAGTTCGGCATCGCCCGCCACGTCGTGGACAACCCCAGCGCGATCCGCGAAGTCTTCGCGCTCTATGGATTGGAAGACGTCAAGGATCCGCCGCCGGACTGGCTGCAAGGGCTGGCGGACTTCCTGGGCGAGCCGATTGTCGCCATGCTGCTGATCATCATCGGCGTGACGTGCCTGATTCTCGAACTGAAAATGCCCGGCATCGGGATTCCCGGCGTCATCGCGGCGCTGTGCTTCGTGCTGTTTTTCTGGTCGCAGTCGCAGATGAACGGGCAGATCGCCGTGTTGGCAATCCTGCTGTTTCTGCTGGGGCTGGCGCTGATCGGGATCGAGATTTTCGTGCTCCCCGGGTTCGGCGTGACCGGCATCAGCGGCATCATACTCGTGCTGGTGGGCCTGGGCCTGGCGACGGTCGAGCGCATGCCGCAGACGCGCTCGGAGTGGATCAGCCTCGGAAGCACGATGACCACGTTTGGATTCGGAATCGGAATCGCCGGCATCGCCGCGGTGATCCTGGCGCGCTATCTGCCCAGCATTCCATATGCGAATCGGCTGGTGCTGGCGCCGCCGGGCGAGCGGCCCGACGAAACCGAAGCCGAATCGCCTGCCGGTCCGCCGTCGGATTGGCAGCACCTGCTCGGCGCCGTCGGCACGGCCGCGACGATGCTGCGTCCGGCGGGCATGGCCCGCTTCGGCGACGCCTACGTCGACGTCGTGACCGAGGGAGGCTACGTCCCGGCCGGCGCCCGCGTGCAGGTCGTCGAAATCGAAGGCCATCGCATCTGCGTCAAGGAGATTTGACTCGCTCGAGGAGAAGCACGATCGCGACTTTCGGATCCACCGGTCAGAAATCGTGACGGAGTGCCGGCGAAATGGCTAAGCTAGACAGTGTGGGATCGGTTCCCGTACTGGAATCTGACATTCGCGGATGCCGCGCGCACAAACGTCATGGACCATCTGACCGTCGCGTACGCCTTGATTGCCATCGGCCTGGTGTTGCTGGTGGCGGAGCTGTTCCTGGCCACGAGCGGCCTGTTATTTCTGGGATGCGTGCTGTGCCTGATCGCCGGGATTGTGATGACGTTCTACTACGGCGACGTGTCGACCGGCATGATCACGCTGATCTCGGTCTTCGTGGCGGTTCCGGCGCTGGCGACCGTGGGCATGTACTACTGGCCCCGGACGTCCATGGGTCGGCGCCTGATCCTGCCCGACCAGGACGCGACCATTGCGCAGATGCCGGTGAATCTCGAGCTGGAGCAGTTGCGCGGGCGGTATGGTCGGGCGATGTCGGATTTGCGGCCCGCCGGGGTCGTCTCGTTCGATGGCCGGCGCATCGACGTGATCACCGAGGGCATGATGGTCGCCGCCGGCGATTGGGTGCGGTGCGTGGACGTCAAAGCCGGCAAGGTGGTGGTTCGGCCGACCGAGCCCCCCGACCTGCGCGATCTCGAAGCCGACGATTTCAAGGTGTAATCCGTCGCGGCCGCGCCGCGATTCCCCGATCGGAGTTCGCTCCATGACCGCCGCCATCCTCGCCGCCGGGCTCTTCGAAGCGCTCCCTAGCTGGGCGTGGATCCTCATCCTCATCGGCGCGTTGCTCGGCCTGGTGATGATGATCATCTTCTTCGGGTTTATCCGGCTCTGGATTCAGAGTTTGCTGACCGGAGCGCGGATCGGCATGCTCGATCTCGTCGGCATGAAGCTGCGCAACGTCGATTACGGGATGATCGTCCGGCAGAAGATCGCGCTGGTGCAGGCGGGCGTCAAGATCGCCACCGAGGACCTCGAGGCGCACTTTCTGGCGCGCGGCAACGTGCCGAAGACGGCCACGGCGGTCATCGCCGCTCATAAGGCGGGCATGGACCTGCCGTGGAAAACCGCCGCCGCGATCGACCTCGCCGGCCGCGACATCCTCGACGCTGTCAAAACCAGCGTCAATCCGAAGGTCATCGACTGCCCGGACCCGGCCAAGGGGCGGCAGTTTCTCGACGCGGTCTGCCGCAACGGCATTCAGTTGCGCGCCAAGGCCCGCGTCACCGTGCGGACGAAACTCGAGCGGCTCGTCGGCGGCGCCACCGAGGAAACCATCATCGCCCGCGTCGGCGAAGGCATCGTTAAGGCGATCGGCTCGGCCCACGATCATAAAGAGGTCCTCGCCAATCCCAACATGATCACGCAGACCGTGCTGCACAGCTCGCTCGATTCGCAGACCGCGTTCGAAATCGTGTCGGTGGACATGGCCGACATCGAAGTGGGTGAGAATATCGGCGCGAAGCTGCAGGCGGATCAGGCGGCCGCGGACCTGCGCGTCGCCCAGGCCGAAGCTGAAAAACGCCGCGCCATGGCCGTGGCCCGCGCCGCCGTCAACCAGCAGGCCGATGCCTGGATGCCTGTCCTCTTCCTGCGCCTGCGCGATGGCAGCCTGTGGTACCAGCCGCGCTTCGAGGGCCGGACGCCGGAGGACTTGTGGGACGGCCTGTTGCTGGGCATCGGCGACCAGGGCCGGGTGACGCCCGTCCTCGGCCCGGGGCTGAGCGAGGAGCTGGGCGGGGCGCCCGCCCAGGTGGCGCGCGCCTGGGCCGAGGAGCATCATTACCCGCTCTCCGAGCGCGGCCGCGACGAATTGCCCCAGGTGGCCCAGTACCTGGCCGTCAACAGCGGCCAGGCCGCGCCGCGCCGCAAGCTCATCCAACACCTGGGCCGCCAGATCGACCTCAAGTTCGGGGCGCAGTTGCCGCCGGACCTCAAGGCGAACTCGGACGAGGCCACCCTGGAGCTGAAGCTGGCCGAGCTGGCCCGCC